>Ga0214543_1002102_pt1 | contig 39140 bp, 20 predicted proteins | sample CNSS2metaG_FD_160094 | JGI IMG/M metagenome (GOLD analysis project Ga0214543, IMG submission 160094) | Root nodule microbial communities from cowpea collected in UCLA plant growth center, Los Angeles, California, USA - CNSS2 | ecosystem: Host-associated > Plants > Roots > Nodule | place: USA...
AGAACAAGTAAGTCTAGAGACGCTACCTCCCTCCATCCGGCGAGGAAATCCAACCCTGCGTGATCTCACCTATTCCCCAATCGTGCAGTCATCTACTCCCTTCAACACAGAAATCTGAGTGTGAGCGCAATTTCACTGCACTAAATAAAAACAAAAACGGAACACTGACAGAGTCAATTGAACCTAACCGGTGGATTCAAGTTCCGGCAGATCAAATTAGGGTTCCGGCGATGACGGTGAGACTTACGAGGAAGAACGCAAACGAAACTGAAAAGGTGAGGAAATGGATTTGTTTTGTTGTTCTTTGGGTGTGGCTGTGGAAAAAGCAGTGAGTGGAGAATTTTGTTTTTTTCCCAATGAAGAGAAAATAAGTGTCAGCAAGGGGAATCCAAAATAAAAAAAGTGGGTGTGTTTGTAAATAGTCAAAATCGAATGGGCAAAGTGGGTGAAGTTTGACACGTGTGTGGTCCCGATTGGCGCGCATAAAGTATCTAATTTCTAGGGTTAAGCATGCAACCGCTATCTCTGGGAAACAGCGTCACTTCTCAAGAGGGTTGATTGGTTATTGGAAGAGAGAAGAGGGGCAAATAAGTGTCCCTCAAATTCAGATGCTCTTATCCAACGGTTCTAGGAAGTTTAAATAAATGAATCAAAGATCGGACGGTGCAATTCAACCCATTGGATTTTCCAATTTTATTACAGTTATAAGTTCAATGAAAAGCAGATAGAAAGTACAACTGACATATTACTATGAATAATAATAGTTATTATTATTATTTACAGAGTTATCCTCAACTTGGATCAGTTTAATTAGTGATTATTTAAAACTATGTGAGTTAAATTGAATATGTAAAGCTTGTGATGTTATTTATTATAAAAACTATATTTATGTGAAAAAAATTCATATTTTGAAAAGTATATTCATTTGTCTCTGTTTTAAATAAATAAAAGAAAATATAATATTTTTTTAAGATGAAAAAACAAAGAAAATAATGATTTATTTGTATTTAAAGAGGAAACTTTTTTACATTATTTTTATAATATAATTATTGACTGAATTTCTAAAAAAATATAATTGTTAAATGATTATTTAGAAGTAACCGTTATTGTAAAAAAAAATTATATTTGTACTTTCTGTGAGTTACATTTAGATATATTTTATTAACTTAATTAATTTACATATATAATTAACTAAATATTAAAATATGAATATTTAAAATGTGCAGACAGACAAGACAATGTATCCGTTTACTCTTGTATCTATAAAAATCATTGGATAAGTATAAATGTAGGTACTACATAAAAGGGTGTGATTGAAGAAATATACAAAATGTAAATATGTAAATATTTAGGTTGCTCTAACAGTTATTTGTGAGCATGCTTATTTAAAAAATAAATAAAAATACTTTCAATAAAACAATTACTCATTACAAAAATTATAAATATTTATACTTAATTTTAATCTTAAATGAGCTAAAATAAATATAGTTTAATTATTAAGCATATTTTTTCAATTCATAATTTTTTATAAGATTAAAATTAGTTAATTATAGACAAATTTATAAAATTAAGGATTAGTATTTATATTAAAATTGAATAATTAAAATCATATTTAATACATTTTTAAAATATATTTACATATTATTATATTATTTATATTAATTTAATTTAAAAAAAAATAAAAATTATGTTTTTTTTCTGTTATAACTTTTTTTATTTGTTTTTTTTCTTTTTCGATATATTTCATTCTTTTTATATCACAATTTTTATTATCAATATTATTTTTAAAATTAAATTACATTACAATCAAATCAAATTAAAAAGTTAAGAAACATTTTACATAAAACAATTTATTTCTTTGACTAAGTTTATTTTATATGTTCGAAACAATATATTTTCTTATTATGTGTGACTTTTTTATGCTTTAATATTTTCTTATTATGTGTGACCTTTTAATGCTTTAAGAAAATGGTACAGGGAAAAAATAAATTAATACTTTAAAATGAGCCGAAAATATCTACTGGAGCTCTCATTTCGATTGCATTTGTAGCTTCATCGACGTATATGACAACCTTAACCACATTATAAGATTATCGGTGCAATGCTTCACATGGAACATGTGTAGACATTTGTAAAACTATACGACGTAATTAATTTTTTTTAAACAGATTTAAAGGGAAACCATAATGATATACTTCTAGCCAGATAAGATAAGTCGAGTAATTAAATCTTAAGATAAGTCGAGTAATTAAATCTTAAGAAAATTTAACATATCTAAACATAATCTTTTATTAATTGTTTATAATAATATGGTTATATAATGTGATGACTTGTAATTTTCACTGCAATGACAAATTTTGACTATAATTGAATGGATGAAAAAATAAAATTATAAATGTAGAAATATACAAGGTACGAGAGGTAAAATAAATAAATTCCTATTAAAATTGTTATAAATAGAAAAAAACTATTTTGTTTGTAAAGTTTAAATTCACTCAAATGTTATAACAGACAATTAATATATTTTCTATTAGTCTATTTACATAAATAAAATACACAAATTTAAGTTGTTTATTATAATTTGATTATATTAAATCAGAGTTTAATCAAATATAATTTATCTCATATTTTACAAATACTCGTGAACTTTATTTACGTATCAAATTTTATAACTCACACCACTCTTGAGATGAGCTTTATGTTGTCCGTTCAGAAAAGAAAAAAGCCAAACTAATCCCACCCTTCTCTCAGAGTGAAAATCCCATTTCACTTTCTCAGAACCACATCTTCTCTAAGCAGACGGAGTAGCGACGCCAGCAGGTTCGTTTTCTGGGCTTGAAATTTGTGAATTAGGGCTTGAAATTGCTGAGTTTGAGATTTTCTTTTGTAAGTACTCTTCCCACCACTGAAAATGTGTGAATTAGGGCTTGAAAAGATTTACTAATCTTCCAAAAGAGTAGCCGATCTACAGTTTTCATTGAAAATTTATGTTATCTTTATCACCACTGGTAAACTATTAATATCGTTGCCCATAACTAAGCCAAACTCATCCAAATAAGATTTCTCGTTAGCTCCAATTAAGATTTCAGTGTTGTAATTGATGTTTCAGTGACTTGGTAGAAAGGGTATGAATTTGATTTGTGGTTGTGATTGTTGTATAAGCACAATGACATTTTGACAGTGATTGGTTATTAGTGGAGTCGAGAAGATGGATGAATAGTTGAAGGAAGGGGAGATTGGAGGGGTTGTGAATACTGGAAGAAAATGTGCTTGTAGGAAGGTGAGATTGGAGGGGTTGTGACAAGCCTATTTAGTCATTAAAAAAATTATGCAAAAAACTGAAAAAAAAATTTAGGCCCAATTATCCATAAAAAAGAAAAAAAATTGAAAAATCGCTGGCCAGCCACCAAGTGGCGGGATGGGTTGGATATCTTAACTCGTTTTGTAATGTCAGATTGGTCTGATCCGACCAACTTTGACGGTCCAACAAACAAAGGACGGGTTGGCCGTTTTGTCACCGACCATAGTACATTAATATATGAAATAAAGACATTTTTAATGCACATAAAAGACTAAACTTTCTTTTTATTGTAAAACTAATTTTTATATAAAGAGTCTAATGTCCAGTTTACCCTTGTCATTGGTGGAACCACTTGGTCCCTAATCTCCAATTTTTTACTTTCCTTTTCCACTGCCTTAGATCTGGTCTCTCTCTTCTACCTGTTTACACTTGATTGCTGCCGATAGCCTCAGGTTACACAGCCAGTGCTCGCCGGGTTGCCAATGCCTCTCACAAAACACTGAAAAGGTAAGTTCGTGCAATCAGTTTCATATTCTTCTTAATTTGTCCGACTCCACTCTTCATTTCATTTGTTTAGTTCATTCTTTATTTCTTTAATTTTTCACTAGAACTACCCAAGAGAGCACAGTATTCTACAAACAAGAGAGCACAGTTCTCTGCCTACCTTGCCATTCGGATTAAGATTTGTTTTCGTTTGTCAATTATATTTTGTTAGATATGATGTATGAATGCTAATGATTGAATGATTATTTGGTTCACTAACAACGATCAATTAGACATCCCTAGAGCCTCCTGAAGAGGGTTTAGGGTTTTAGTGCAAAAGCTTAAATAAGAGAAGGCTGTTCGCCAAGTCCAACCAACTTGGTTGCTTCTTATTGTTTCCCAGTGTTAATGATTCTTTGTTTTTGCTAGTGCTATTTGCGGCAATTAAGGTTTTATTCATGCAATGTACAATTTTTTCTGGTCTGAAATCGTGTCCTCTTTTTGTGAATTATTCTTTTTTTTTTATTTGTAGTTTCACCTGGACATCGATAATGTATACATTGCATGGCTAAGTATTCAACTATTATTTCGGCCATTGTGCTGTTAATCATTATGCATTTAATGGTCATCCTTCCCAATTTTTCTCAGCTCTATCACCCACCTCTGCCAGGTAATTTGACACCTTACTCAGTTTAACCTGAATCCAACTCTAGGTGATCTACCTAACACGGTTTCTTTTGATCCCAAACTGGATCCAACCCAAGTTGAGCCCCAATTTAAAGTGAATTTGGTAGATTTAAATATCAAGAGAATCCACGCTTACATTTGACCAAACCTTACGCGCACACCTTCACCGCTGCTCATCACCAGTAATCTCTGAATATACTTATAGTCCTACTTTACATTCACCATGAATTTCTCTTTCCTTCTTTTTATTTTGGACTTTGAAGAAATCTTGTTCATTAGTAATTTTGAAACTGCAATTTTGGATGTCACACAATTGATTTGGGGCTGACCTTTGCTTTTAGAGTTCTATAATCTTATTCTGTTTGAAATTGCTGACAATATTATCAGTATTATGGTATTTTTTAATGAATCAGTAAGTTGCATAAATTGACAATGGCAGCTAACAATGACTGTATTCCAAACAAATGATGTTTGGAGTGCGTTATGGTGAATATTTGCTCTTGCAATATGGTCTTATTCTTCGTTGTTTGGAGTGTGCCAATGCAATTTTTAATTGTGTCGAATTCTATTCTGTGAAATTGTTCCTCATGTATATGGTGGTTATTGGCCAATTATGAAGGTCTATTAATGTGATGAGCATACATGTGTTAGGGTTTTGATTTTTCGGTGATTACCAATCTATTCATCCCTGTTGATCAAGAATGCAATTCTTTGGGGGTTCTGAGATCAGTCCTTCACCTCCTGCCCCATCAGCTCCAGGAAACAATGGCCATATGATGTATGTGTTTAATAGGAATGGTGTGTGCCTGCTCTATAGGGAGTGGAATCGCCCCTTGCGGACATTGGATGCCCAACAAGACCATAAGTTAATGTTTGGTCTGCTTTTCTCTCTGAAGTCTTTAACTGCCAAGATGGATCCCACTAGGTATGTTTCTCTCGTGCATTTCGAATAAGTGCAAAATAATCCTTCCAGCTATTCTAATCCTATGTTTACAGTTTAAGTTTACTTCCACGATTAATTTCTGAATACAAGAAAGCAACTTATCTCCTTCAAAGTAATTTGAAGACTGCATATACTAGTAATGTTTGAAATTAAAGGAACTTTATGTCAGTGTTGCAAAATTTGCCATGTTGCTAGCAAGTTATTTTGGTATTTCTGGTGAAGTAATCACTGTCTTCAATAGTCTTCTTGGAAAGACGGCACAAATGAGCAATTATTTCTTCAAAATAAGCTAAATCAAACATATGCTAAGTCTTGTAGCTGCTGTTCTTATTCTCTGAAGAACTGTTTTTGCAGCATATTTTATTTTCTTATGTGTTGCATTAAAATTGCTTTTAGGTGTAAAATATAAAAGTGGCAAGAGATGACAAACCTGCTATTTAAAATGTATACTTTCTTTCTGCAAATAGCAAAATAAACATGTGAATAATACTTATTTACTGTAGACCTTTCTAACATACGTAAGTTGATGTTGTATGATGGTGCTTGGCTTCCTTCATAGTACCCAAGCTTGGTTAATTTGATCACCAGGAATTTAATAGGGTATTTGTTTGTTACAATGCTCTTTTATTCTTTATCCTTATTTTGATATGTTTTCCATTTTCCTTATCCTTACACCCTTTTATGCTTTGTATGATTGTAATTGATTATGTTAATACTTTTACTGAATTACTGTCAGAGTAAAGATCAACAAGTCATGGATTGTGTGGTGGACTTTTGGTGTATTCAATAAAGGAATTCACGTTGCATGTTGCACTGGCAAGTTTAATTAATTATGCTCCATATTGTTGTGCAGTGCTGCTGAGAAAGGAAACCTTGGTATGCCTCAGTTACCTGGCCAAGGTTGTTCATTTCACAGTTTCCGCACTAATACATACAAACTTAGTTTTATGGAAAGTCCTTCTGGAATAAAGGTCAGCAGCTACAATAAATTTTCGGTTTTATTTGTATGTTTGTTAGAGAGCCTTATGGATGAAGTTACTTCTTGTTCTGGAGTGTAGTGCCGAAATGTTTTGCACCTTGCCTTTTGTTCATTGATTATTGTAGCTATTTGACACTTATTCTCTATTTGTATGTTACATTTATATTTATTAATCTCATTTTGGCCAGAAAAATATTAGGTTTATTGACATGATTTTAAATGAAAACTGAAGTGGCATAGAACTGGAAAAAAAAAAGAAAAGAGAACAGGATAAAGTGAAAGAAATATTATACACCATGATATAATCTTTGGATTTACAAATTTTGGTCTGATATAAGTTTTTGAGTTACTTACAAATCCATGTATATTTGATCAATTGTGAGGATGATTAGCTTCTGTCTCACTTCATTGTTTTTAAAGCGTGTATGTTAAAATCAAGAACAATAAACTTGCTTATAAGATGCATAGGTTAGTGTTTATAATGCTGCATAGGTGATAAAATGGTTTAGAAACTTCAGATAATGGTATAAATAGTAGTGAATTTTAGTTTAGTAGATTTTCACTAAATTTATCCTTTACACTTTGTATGGTTTTGAGTGTCCTCAGGACGAAATTAAGATAGGGTGTTTGGTGGGTGAGAAAGAGAAGGGAATAATTTGAAAAACGGTAGGAGTTACTGTACTATTTCTCTCATTTATTTTTAGTCAACTCTGCATCTCTCTTCTGATCGCTTCTCTACTTCTCTTTCAATTAAGTACTTTTAGTTTTAATTTTATATCCCAATTATTTCCACTCTACCAACTTATTTTTATCCATCCTTTTTTTCTCATCTTTACCAAAGAGAGCATTAGCAGTTGTCTTAACACCTACAACAGTGGTATCTATCTTAGCAATTAAAGAGATGTAGGTGGTTGTTATAACGTACCAATTGTGACTCTGTCCTTGCTTTATACAGATAATCTTGGTGACTCATCCTAGAACTGGTGATCTACGTGAATCCTTAAAGCGTATCTACAATTTGTATGTTGATTATGTGGTCAAGAACCCGCTTTATACACCTGGATCTCCTATTAGGTAAACATAATTTATACTTCCCTCTAAATGACATATTTGTCCTTTTATCAGAAGAACGACTTATATGTTCTGTGAACGAGGTTTCAAAGTGTCATCCTCGGACACTATCATCATTAGTTGGCATCGTTCTATGACTTCAATGCATTTGGTTTTGAGGAAAGAAACAGAGAGGATGAAAAAAAAAATGAAAAAATAGGTAAAAAGTAAAATTAAATGTTTAGTTGTTTGATAGGGAAGAAACAGGTGAAAAATGAAGTGTTTTTGAAGGTTATCTAATTTGATTGATTTGATAGAAAATAAGGAGAGAGATAGAGATATCAATAGAAATAAATGAGAAAAAAGATACAGTGCTTCTCGCTATTTTATTATTATTTTTTTTCATACTCCCCCTCACCAAGCAAACAAAAAATACTGTGTCCCTCATTCTTCCCTGTAGAGGTGCAATACTGATGAAGGTGAGCATGTGATACGTGGTTAGGCACACTGTCGATAGATTCAAAGCCAAACTTTGCTTAATCTATAGAGTTAGGCCACTGGGAGTCTAATGTAGATTGTCAGTTCAAGGAAGTAGACTAGTTGAAATGTTTGTAAGCTGGAATAGTACCACTTGAGTTAATACTAGACATCGAAAAAGAAAAAGTAGGGCAGGGCCATCATCACTCAATCTTTATAATTATTCCCAGTAAGTTCAGAGCTATCAATGTGGGTTGCCCAGCTAGGGTTAGAAAGCTCACTTGATAAATTTGCCACCGGAACCTTGATCCTAACCAACCCCATGTTTGCATGGAGTTCAGCTCACCAACTACAGAAAAGTATATTTAAATTTTAAATTAACTCAATCCATAAATTCAGAAAGTCATTATCTTTTCCTAGTTCCTATATAGTAAAGTCAAACAAACTACGAACAATTTATATTGATTGATACAGTAAATAAGAGTAGAACCTACCCTCTCATTAGCAACTACTGTATTTCGTGATTTTAACTACTACAACATCATATAACATGAGAGCATGGAGTTGATTTATATCTAATTAATGTCTAACTTGTTATCATATTTTATCAGTAAGTGTGACAATTGTTTTTTGTTTATAATCTAATATATTTTTGTTTTTTATCTAAGCTAATTTGTTGCTAGTTAATTATTTTCCCTATTAGCTAAAATGGTCTGATGAATTATTTTATGGTTTTATATCTTTCCTTGTTGCCACGAAAAGATTTTTGACTGGATAAACTTTTAATGGGCATTCATAGGTGTGAGCTGTTCAATACAACGTTGGATCAGTATGTGAGAGGCATTGGGTAGAAGTTGAGTTGTCTTCATTCAACACTGTTTATGACTATTGGGGTATAACGCCTTGTTTTGCATGGTGTATGTTGGAGGCACTGTGCATAGAAGCCGAGTTGTTTGACTTGTTTCCATCAAACACTGTTCATTTCATTGATTTTATTGAATCCTACAATTTATGTTACTCTGTATTTCTCTTCAAATATACATAACAAACTCAAGATACCTAGTTTGACACATGATTAGATATGATCTCCAATTTTGTCCTCAACGCTAAGATTGGGTGCATGTTTGGATTAAACTTTGCCTTCTGAAGTTTGAACTGTATTTGACAAAAATATATTTACTAATTATGTTTAGATATTTGTTGTTCAAAAGTATATTGATGAGACATTTGTTTGGATAATACTAATCAAAGTACTGTTATAGTTGAATAAATATTGCTATAACAAAAAATGAAATTTCAAAAGCAGCTCGGAGTCTTATTTTTCTGTTTGGAGTGTCTCAAACTCAGATTGGAGAGTAAATTATTAAAATAACTTCTCTTGTTTAACCTCTTCCAAAATTTAGAGTACAAAAATTCGTATTACTTTTACGAAAGACTATGTCATTTTATTTTCTTTTTCAACGTCATAGATCTTATGCAACTGAATTAAAGATTATTTTTGGTAACTATTCCAATAGGAAGGTTTAAATGAGTTTCTTGTGAAGAAGAGGGTTAGCAACACATTCCTATAAACGTGTATTTTATTATTTATTAAAATTTATTGAAAACAAAGTTAAAAGAATCATAACAAAAAGTGAGACCTACATTTTATGTTGAAATTTTTAATAATTTTCATCTAATGACATAGAGCTTTGTAGATGATTGATTAGGTCAAATACAATACAAGTCTGATAAATGAGAAAATACATACTTTTTTAAATGACTGCGGAATATCATGAAATAAAAGAGAAGTAAGAGGGTTTGTACGAACTCTTTCTAGGTCCCTAAATTTGTTACTCCTAGTGAGTATGGGTCTATGCGCATACATAACATGCATTTGTCATCTCGTCAAAACTTAATGCAAAAAATGAAAAACTGCCGCATGCTACTCGTAGCCCCTTCACTTTTATCATACCTTAGCTAGAGTTAGAACTAAATTAATTGAATCTTATTAAGCCACATATTATTTTGAAAATGTTTTTGTAAGTTTATTGCAATATTAAAATTTTTAAGCCTCACATTTCTATAATTTTTTGTTTATATAAACTTTTTTATAATTTCTTTTATAAACAGAAAACCTAAATACAAAACATACGTTTTAGATTTAAAACTCTCAATTTAAGAACTAAGATTCTTTTATTATTATATTCTATAACTTCCAAGTTAGGCGGCTACATTTATAAAAATATTTAGATAGTAAGAGTACCAAATCTTATACAAGAAAAAAATAGTGTTAAAATGTACAAGAAATTTCTATGAACACCTACAATTAAGTTCCTCGCTTTCCTCAGAACAGTGAAGCCTAAAAGAAGTAAAAGATGTCTTCATTGCAGTAAGATGTGATAGTTATACCCACCATGGCTTGTCTATTAGATCCTTCGACAACATGTACCTGAACCGAGAACTATAAGGTATCCATTCAATGATCTGAGATGACTTTTTATTGGATTTACGACCAAGGCACTTCTGTATTGAATCATGAAGTTTCTTGTCAACACTTTCCATTACCCATCCAAGGAGATCATCTAAACTGATTGAGGCTTCTCTAGTAAATCTTTCCACCAATTTAGGGAGAAAAACTTTGCTCGACTTCTTTACAATTACATTTGCTTGAAGAAACTCCCTTTTAGCAAAATTCAGCTGTTCTCTTATGTTTGATGCAGTGTAGACCTTTAGCTGCAGCTCAGTAACAAGAAGAGTCTTGATCAACTAACTATTTAAAATCAGGTTATAAGGGAGCAGGAATTGATATGGATGCACATGTGAATATCATACCCTATATTTTTAGAATTTCTCTTATTTACTACCTTCATTTTTTTTTACTTACTATGCCTCATCAATGCATCAAACATTGATCAAGATGCAGACTCAAGAAGAGCAAAGCCCCAACTAACATAACATTTTGCTATTGATATCAAAACTGCAATTCTTGGAAAAAAGTAAATAAAAGAAAATTACCACAGGATCAGACAAAGCCCCAGTGCAAAGGGCAAAGCAAACAAGGGGTTGGAAATCATTAATATACAATTTTGAGCTGATAAACTGCTTTTCTTCACCATTTTTCTTCCTCAGAGCTGCAGCCATAAAGCTTTCAAGCCACTGTGCTTGACAACAAAAATAATAATCAGATGAAACATGAGATGTCATCCTAACATCAAAATTTGGAATTAGAACTTTTCACTTCAAATACCCGGAAAATAAGATTTTAATAGAGTTCTAAGCATCTCACTCAGAAAATAATTATATTAAAACTTCATGTGAATCATGGTTTTCTCTTTCCAGATGAAAAGCAAACCCCAGGGCTCTTCTGCTTTAGGATAAGGATAGAGGAAACAGTCAAATTCTGCTTTCTTCCATCTAGTGAGCTAATCAAATAGGACAAACTCATCCTATTCTGTTCATTAACTTAAATTTATACAGAAAAGGAAGTAGGGTTAGGAAAAGTAATTACAGAGATAAACAATGTTTTCGCCTTTCAACCTCATCTCCAGAGAACCAAAATAGACTTGTCTCGTCGCTTTCTCACAATAAAAAATAACAATTTAAATGCACCACTTGGATCATTTGGATCATTAATCACTTGGATCAGTCAAAATATTCCACCATTTAAATGCAACCACAAACTGGCAACACATTAAATATTTACAGGAGCACATGTTAAACAAGGGTCAGATGAGTACCCGTCCAATGCGGGGGGTTCGGAAGCCAAATATTGCTTGTTCTATGGCATTTGCACTTATGATATGACCACCAATATTGTAAGCTGCCTGCACTACACAGTTGTACTCATCATTTCATATTTTCCACAACGTATCAATTAAAAAATAATTAAGAACAATATCGTACCAATGAGAAATTGGAAGTTCTAAAGGTGTATCTCTATGATATTATGTGTTAAGTTACAACTCAACGGAATCTAAATGCCCTCAAATAGCCAAGCATATTTAGATGATATGCCTTTTGACAACTAAATTCATGTAAACGATAACAAGTAATCAAGAGTAGGTGAATATGAGTTTCTTTTTCTTCCTCCTACAAAGGAAGGTTTTAGTTTATGTTCCATGTAGACGTGACTGTTTCTTTGTAATTTGTTGGATAAAAAAATGAAATAAACATTATTCGGACATGGTTGATGTGAATGTTTTATTGTAATTTGTTGGACTAATAACATTGAAATAAACATCATTTGGATATTCTTAAGTTTTAATAAACATTCTTAAAGTGTTAATAACTTGGAGCTGACTAAGTACAATATCCAATTGAATAAAGAAATACACTACCTTGTGAAACAAGGCCAGCCTCTTCAGAGAACCCTGGGGAATTCCATATGCTAAATATGCCTATTGTCAGTAAAATAAAGTTATACACGCTGAAAGTTGGCTAAATAAAAATCATAGTCATTTGAGTGTGAGTGTGAATATTACATGCATCACAAGAGCATTATGCACATTGATCCAGAACGCAATCTGTCCATCATGTTCCATGTGACTGATATTCACCCTTTCAAGCTGTTCAACTAGTACTCTGAAGGAAGTTAGGAAGGAACTGGTTATGTCCACAATTTAATCGTAATAATCAAGGGAGTGGTTGGACAAAAATAACAGCTACACAGAAAACTAAAACTGAAATCTGTTCCCTTAATAGACTGTCAGTTAAGCAGATTAAGCAAACTTTTTATGTTCTCTAAAAAATTAAACTGTAAGGAATTACATTACATTTATATAAAGGTTTCAAATAGTTTAAGAGATATTATTGATGTTTTCCTATTTTATTTATTGGCTCATCCTTCATATGACGAACTACTTTTAGTAGGACCTTTATGAGGCAAAATTTTGCCATTTATTTCTTAAGATTGTTGTTCTAACATAATTTCCAATTTATCCATATATGATACTAACTTTCTTCTGTATTAACACTCGTGTGCTGCATTATTAAGTGAGCACACACCAAATAAAATAAAGTGCATTATGAACCAGTAAAGTCATTTGACTAGCTTGGAGTCCATTGTATCAATATTGACATTCTACAATAAAGATTTTGTATGACAAATTGTGTGAAATTTAAGTAAACTTTAGAATCTATTAACGGCCTTCCAGTAGTCAGACTTTCTTTTTTGGCCACAGTACTATAAACATAAATCACAGAAGATTAATGCAACTGTATTTGATACTACTACTTAAGATGTCTAGAAAAAAAGAAAAGTCAATAAAATAACAGAAATTGTCTCGGAAATCATTGTACAGACCACAATAAACATATAATAGGGGGTAATTGTAAATAACTCTTACTAAAATTGCCAGAGAACTGTTAGTTGTCGAGTTTCTAACTTTTCAATCAACAAAAAAAAAAATTCAAGGTATGCCACTGCATTAAGAAGACTCTTTGTAAGTGCATGAGAAGCATCTTCTTGGTATTCATACTTTTAATATAGCATCATCTTAAACTTTCAATTTTAAAGAACCAACCTGTAGTTGTCAATGGCGTAAGAAGCATGTGAAGAATGGCGTTTGCGAGTAGCAATCCAAGATATTTCCACCACTGATTTGTGGGAACAGTCCCGATCCTCTACAAAAACACCATGTTTTGGCCGTACAGCATGAGTGGATGACCTACTCTTTTCAGTATTTACAGAGGTTGCACTACGGAGCCAGCAATATACAGTTGCCATACACTTTACCATCTCCTCAGAGAGCCTGTTCGGGCACAAGTTTAGATGATCCTTTAAAGTTCGCAATACTGGAGTTTTCTCCATTTTGGTAAACTTCTCATGAACCTGACATGATTGAGGTCAAAATGTCGGAACAAACACCACAAGAGAATTTTTAGTTCATTGGGTTCTTCTTTTGGATGCTATTACATATAAGCGTTTTCCGTTCACAGATAAGACAGAAAACGGGAACTGTAGCAGTATATTTTACCTTAGTGGAATCAGGACAAGTCTTCCCAAAATAAACTTTGCCCTTGCCACAAGATAAAGGAGTATAACTTGACCCAAAGATTCTATTCTTCAAGTCATTGTTAGAAACCAGAGCTTGCAAGGGTCTCATGGGAAACTTTTTTGACGAACAGAAAGCACTTGAAATTATACTTGGATGCCTCCTAGATTCATGCTTTGGGTGAGCAGGTGAAGCCACCCCAGAATTTTGTTCAGAAGGTGGCCGGCTAACACAATGTTCAAAAATACTTCTGTACATGGCAAGCACGTGCTTCTCTCGGCTTGTAACTTCTTCTTCAAGTAACTCAATTTCAGCAATTAAATCTTTTGTCTAAAAAGGGGAAAAAGAAAAAAATAGTTAATTTCTAAAACCAATGATCACTTCTTACTTATGGCCATATCTTGAATGAGAAAAATTATATAGCACATTATACATGTCAATCAAAGTTTGCAATTGAACCATAGCGTCCCTTTATCACAAGTTACAGTTCTTTTGCAAGTGAATAAACTCCTCTGGTACTAATAATATATAATCCTAAATAGCTTATTCTATGTTTTGTCGTGTTTGTTCAAACTTGAACACTTCAGTAACATAACATGTAACAGTACTTCAGTCTGAAGACTACACATACACAGAATTGCACATTATAATAGTCAATAACCAAATTAACCTGAAAGCAGTTGTTTGGTGGGTGTCCAATGTCCATGAATGGTTTATTTCTCTACCATGTCCACCACTATCTTGACAGATTAAGAAAGTGTGAATAGAACGCAGGCCTGTGTATCAAATGTCAAATTACCTGAGCAGCAACGTGCCTGTGTCCAGGTGACAAAGTACTTGAGGCACGGCCCATTGCTTTTTCAAGCAAGATACGCATAGATTTTTCCTGCTGTAGGCGTAGCTGTAGCTGCTCAACCTGCAAATAAGTAAATCATATGGTTCGGGCATCAATGAACTACCAAGCTACGGCCCTCTTACAGGAAAATAATAACCCACACAATCTGGCATTGCCTTTCAATAATGTAAAGTCCTTCATGTTTCACATACGAGTTTTCATAGATAAAATACAAAAAATGCATTTCCCCAAAGACACTATGTTTACTTAAACTTAGCTTATATCCATATGAATATTTTCTACAATTCTTTTCCATTGTGATTTATTGATCTTAAGATGCTTCTAAGTTTGTCATTATTGACAACGATCTTTTCAGAGGAATTGTACCCCGGCTCCCACAATAAAGTATTTTTAAACTTATTATCAAAAAAGAGTATGCCAAATACTAATCATATTATTTTATATCAACTAGTGCCAGGATCTTATACTCAATTTCTTTCCTTTTAAAGGATTCTTCAAGGTATATACTCCTATGTAATTGGAACTTGGAAATTCGGATTTTCAACTTCTAAATAAAACTTCTATTATGCATTAAAGAGGTAAAAGAAAAAAACATTAACTCAATTTTTGGAGAAAGGTGAGAAAACCTAGAAGCAGTATAGTGCCATTTTGAGTCATCTGAGCTTCGGTAAACTTGAAAGAATAGTCACACAAGAAATACATAAGAATCTATATATCCAGAGATTCCACCAAACCAAAATGAGAGGGAAGATTCATTGTGATTATATACAAATACAAATATAACTTACATCTTTTTCCAATGATGATCTATGATTTGAAAAAGTTTTATGGTTACAGGTGAGGTTGTCATGTAAAGGACTTGGTACCCTAGAAGTCGCCACTGAAGTTGGTGAAACCTGTTCAAGTAATAGCAAATGAATTACTTTAATTTCAAAATTACGATAACCTATAGCCATTGCTTCCTCCAAAGGATTATAAGATATGACTTAAAAAAATAAAAGATCAAATTTATACTTCAATCTCACAACTCACAAGATATTCATCATGGCCTTTCTCTAAACGATGCAAAACTACACCTCTTGAAAATTTCAGATTCCTGTCAGAAGAAGCGCTGAGAGGCGAACAACAAATCATATAAATGAAGCAGCTCAAAACGATAACAGCAATTTATGAAAAAGAAAAAAAAAAATCAACATTTACCCTAAAACCTTTTACCACAATCCACAAAGTACCCCGCCCAAACCAAGTTTTCTTAAATCGTTACTTCATCAATATATTCAGTGGGAACCTATTATTCTCTCCGTTTTTTATTTTTATAATGCTCTTGAATTCAAATTCAAAAAAAAAAGGAAAAAATTACAATTTTCATTTAAAAAGCCAAATAGTTAAACTTATTCACACAAATGGAGATTCATTAACCAATGTTTATTCATTTCTTAAAAAAATCCATAGCTTAAAAAAAAACTTATTTATTATGCTCTCCAAACGGTATAATAAGCAAAAAAGAAGGAGGCACGACTGAGTTTCAGTTTAAGCAAAAACAAAACCTGTTAGAGCGCCTGTGTACCCTAGAACTTGCACCCTGAGGCTCAGCATATGCACCCACTTGTGCATCACCGTCTTTGTCAAATACACTATGAAAGTAAAACTCACCCATCATTAATTCTTAACTAATCTAGAAACCCTCTCGTGTTCTTCTTCATCTATCTAGCCATCCATCCATCCATCCATCCATCAACAACACTATGAAATCCCATACACTGTATTTACTACACAACGGAACACCAGGGACCGAGTTTCAAATGCAAGGGCGAGTGTGGGCCTCGAATAATTAATTGAGCATAACACAAACAAGGATGGTTCACATAGAAGAAGAATCAAATTGAAAAAAATAAAATAAAACAAAAATGCGAAACAGTGAAACCGTTTTCTTGGCAAAGGAGAATGTGAAGTGAAATAAATAGCAATAGTTACCGAAAGACTGCGATGATCAGAGAAAGTGGCTGGCTGCACTGATCGGAATTGAATTGGATGGGCACTGAGTTGTTGAACGCATTCAATGTTGCGATTTAATTCGCGTACAGCTTCATCACCCTCTCTTTCTCTCTCTTACACATGCATCGATGTTGAGTTGGTCATGGAAATGGAAAGCATTACTACTATCAGTAATGCAGATTCGGTGATGATTCCACCGTTGATGCTTTGAATTTGAAGTGGAAGTGTTGGTCACACACACACACACATTTACCCGCCAATTTCTTTTTGCCCTTTTAGCTTCTGTTTTCCACTTTTCCCTTTCTCAACCTTCATAGCTTAAATCGTTCACACTTTTGGATTTTAGCTTTCACTTTTACCTCTTTCTGATTTTCTCAACTTTTGCTACTACTGTCAAATGTTACTCTCTTTCCTTGTAATTCTTATTCATGATAAACAAATAAACAAATAATCACCTTTTTGAAGTGGAAGATCCAAAAGCAATAACTGACAGCGAAAAGCACTTTTAGAACGTGTAAAACTTAACCAAACAGATTACACGGACGCGATTTTTGAGCTTTGTTAGCTCACTGTAAACAACAGGTGGAAGAAGTAGATTGACTTCAATTTTATTGTTTTATTTTAAAAACTAAAATATATTATTTCTACATTAATTTATTTTACAAATTAAAATTAAAATATATTAATTATTATATACACCAATTAAATTACCTATAATTCTCCACTTAATTTCTTTCACTTCTTATCTTTTTTTTTTTTCTCTCGATAAAGATGATCTTATCTTTTTTTTCTTCTTTCCTTCTTTTTTCTCTGTTCTCCTTTAATTTAAACAAAACATATAAAAACTGAGATAAAATACTAATTATTTACTATTTATTTGAATAAAAATAAAAATGATAAAATTATTTCCTGGAATTTAAATGAAAAGCTTTTCTTTCATATTTATATGAAATGAGATAAAATTATACATTTTTTTATTGTTTAATTTTAATTTTGAAGTTATATAACGTATAGCAACAAATTGGTTATGTTAGTGAAAAAAATAATTGGTTTTTGAAAAAAAAATCTAAAATTTTGTTTTAAAAAATACAAATAAAAAGATAAAACAATTCAAAATTCGCTGTATTATGTAAAAAGGGGAGTTAAGAAAAGAAAAGGATCTCTCTCTTTTTTTTGTCTATTCAATTTTTCTTTTTAATGTACTTTTACCATCTCAATTTTTAACTTAATCGTTAGTGCTTTTGTGATCACACTCACATACTTCATATTTTGTCATAACTCTAAATAGTACATATAATTTATAAAAAACAATATATTATTTAATAATTTATAATTATATGATTTATCTCAAAATCCATTAATCACAGTTAATGTTCCTTTCACATATTTCATATTAAGAATGTTTCGTATTAATATAAAATTATTTAATATTACGTCCTTTATACTCGTGTTTTTAGAAACGCAAAAAAGTAAATTAATTTTTAATTTTGATAAAAATTGATTAAAGGATTATATGATTATTTATAAGTTTGTTTGACAAAATACTTATTTTGTATAAACTGCAACGGCTATACTTTTACTTAGTAAAGCACAGGCTATTAATAAACTTCGACTTATTTTAGAAGAAACATTAGAACTTGAATTTGGCAAGAATTTTCTTAAAAAACAACATATTTGTTAATCCTATCTTGACACTCATGTTCACAACAATTAATCATAAGTAAACAGAGAAATCAATTATCAATAAATTATTTTTTCAAGTCAAAACAATTATACTATATATTTTCTACAGTACTGATATTGATTGATGTTATTTTCTACCTATAAGAGAAATTGACTTCAATTAATAGGTATAATACACACACTCCAGAATGTTCATCTGATAAAAGACTAAAAAAGGAAAAGAAAAAAAACAAAGACAGAGAAAACATAAACAAGAACTGTTCCAATAGCCGTCCAACCACTACTTATCAGTTACCATGACATTAAAAAACCTCAGATTCTGGAATAAACTGACATGGATTTATTTAAGAAATCCAAAATTCAAGTGTTGAACATGTAAAATTAGATATTAACAAATATAATTTATTATATATCGTTCTTATACCCTTTAGATCGGATTCACACTGCGAAATTATATGTATATAATCGATTCAACATAATCTAGTCATAATGTATAAATATTACTATTAATTATTTCGGTACAGAGACCTAATACTTATCTAAAAACACTCGATTTTTAATATTTTCTCGTTGCAGTTCCTATCTTTTGTCTTCCTTTTCTTAGTTATCGTTCGATCTCCTTTTGTTTTTTCCGTTCGGTTGTAATTTTCTCTCATTGTCGTTCCTACCTTTCGTCTTCCTTTTCTTAGTTATCGTTCGATCTCCTTTCATTCTTTTCCTTTCGGTTGTACAGACGATCGGGGTATCTGTCAATAAAGTTTTGATGCTTAAATCAATTAAAGTTTTCTTAATCACAGCTCAATTGCTTTCTAAACTTAATTACTGACTTGTATTACTTTAATTTACAGATTTAGTTTTGGTGCAGGCACCCAATCGGAGGACCGTGTGTGCTATCGAAGGTCCCATAATTATGTTATGGCGACAAAGTTCTACTAGAATGAACTGACTGTCGAGTCGTGAGCTCCCTAAAATCACTTCGAAAAAATATTGTCACATTAACAACCCATGAAATTATCCGCCTGTAGTAAGCAGCCTTCGACTGCTTATCCTTGAACCGTCTGACCGATGGTCTGGTTAGAGATATCAATAGGTCATACGATACATTAATATTCTCAAAAATTCAAGGTCACAGTATATATAAAAAAGAAAAATTATACATTAACGAGGATGACTAATAACGCGCACATTCTATGAAGGAAAATGATATTTTAACCCACTTTTTTTGACCCACTTTTAACCCACCACTTCAATCACCATTAGATCATCTTTTTTTATTCTTTTTGGTGATGTGATGTATGATCTAATGGTGATTGAAGTGGTGGGTTAAAAATGGGTCAAAAAAAGTAGGTTAAAGTATCATTGTCCTTCTATGAAATTCCATAACTCGAATCATATAATATAAAAACAAATAATACGGTAGAAGAGTCTTAACTCTAGTGCATCCTTATTACAATCACCATATCTGATAAAGTTGTTTACTTTTAAAAAGTTTGATATCTCTATCAAAAATTTACCCAATTTAAATAAAAAGTATTGTCGAAAAAAGATATATATGTAGTTGATAAAAAAGCAAAACAATATCAAATTGGCGACTACTTTAAATGTTTGTTTTTCATTATTTATTGATACGAAAAAGAAACATGGGCATTATTATTAATACGTAGTCAATGAATAAAAACGTGAGCATATATCAATGTACAATCATGGGAGTTTATGAGCCACAAATAAATAAATAAATATATAGTTAGAGAGAGGATTCTGAATTCTCTCTAACCATGTTCTTGCCACCATTGTTATCATTAGCATTTAATTTTAGCCACCTTTGGTTGATTTGGCTACAAAGAAAACGACGAGTGACGCATGTTTTTTTAAGTGCAAGTGGAGTTTCTTATAATAATATTCCCTTAGGATGCTTATCCATGGAATTTTGTTTTAAAGTATTCCTCCTTTATTGTTGAATATTATCGATTACTATTGAGCTTATGACTAAAAAAACAAAGATGAGAGTTTTAAAATGGAGAAAAAGAGTGAGGTATGGGATTAGTTAGGTGTTCGATTATTAATGAAAGCCTTATCCAACCACTAACGTGGGCCATGGTCGGTGCCATGACAGCCAACAATGGCTGTCCCTTCGTAATCATGCGTATTATAATTATGTGAATTCTTGTTATATAAACCTAAGCAGAGATTTATGAGCCAAAGTAGTGGCAGTTGTTAATAATAGAAACATAGGTGTTTGGTTTTGAAGTGAGTGAGGTGCCAAAAATGGTGAAGATAACTTTTGGTAGCTTTGAAGACTCTTTTAGCGCTGCCTCTCTCAAGGCCTATTTCGCAGAGCTTCATGCCACTCTCATTTTCGTCTTCGCCGGCGTTGGCTCAGCTATTGCTTACAGTAAGTGTTCACCGATAGAATAATGATATTTTGATATTTTTTTTTAAAATAATAATATTTTAATTATTAAATTTTAATAACTTTTTTTTATAATATTATGTGTTATTTTTCAAAATAATTTTGAAATATTAAAAATGAGAAAATAAAAAAATAAAAAACTACTTAGAAGATATCATCTAAGACTATAAAAGAAAGTTATCAAAATTTAGTAATAAAAAGTTATTTTTCTTTTTTTTAACATACAAGATAACGTCTTTAAGGAATTTTGAAATATAAAAAATAAGAAGTGAAAAAATAAAAATCACTTAACTTTAAATTATAAGATGAAAATTTACTAATTTTACAAAACCTCAAACTTATTTTTTCATCCGTCAACTCCTAGTATGTTCCAATAAAAAGTTGAGTGATAATAAGTAACATATATATCAGGTTTATATACGGTACAAAATCAACGTGTAATACTTTTAAAAGGATTCGAAACTTATTAAAATAATATTATTCATCTATCTTTAAACAATATTCAGAAGAAAAAAAAATATAAAGATTTGAGATTTAAAGAAAGTAAAATAAAAAATCATTTTACAAGTGTTAATTTTATAAGGACTAACGGCAATAATTTATATTCTAGGAAGATGAATAAAGAAAAAAAATAAAAATAAAAACCCTTATTTTGTAAAGATTAAAAATTGAATTAAATATTTTACAACACGAACTTGCCTAACGAACGATGGATTAAGTTTTATTTAATTAAAGCATCGAAATAAATGCAATGATATTAAATAACAGCAAGTGGTCTACAGGCCACACTTAATAATATAGGACAATGATATTTGAACTTATTTTTTTTTGACTCACTTTTAATCTATTATTTCAATTATCATTAGATCATCATATCATATCACATCACATTACTAAGAAGAATAAAAAAGATAATCTAATGATAATTGAAGTAGTGGGTTAAAAGTGGGTCATAAAAAGTGGGTTAAAATATCATTTTTCAATAATATATCATCTATAAAACAATGTTGCTGAAAGTATATCCATAAAGAAGAAGAAGAAGAGGGAATATAGTATAATTGTTTTATGATAGTGCATGCATGTTCAGAATCCAAATTTTCTATTGGACTTTTGTATGTTGTCTTCTGCTGAATATTAAAAATACACTATTAGTACTTTAAATATTCTTTTAATATATTTTAAAAAATGAATGATAATCAATATATTACGAACGTACCATAATAGAGTAAGATAAAAAAAAACGTGCAGAAATCCAAATTCGCATGTTTGGGTTTGAATTGCATAGTTTTGGCACAAGGGAAGAAATATTGAAGTGTTTGGTTGTGTTTGTTTTACATAGATGAGATTACGAAAGATGCTGCATTGGATCCAACGGGGCTGGTGGCAGTAGCGGTGGCACACGCATTCGCACTGTTCGTAGGTGTGTCTGTTGCAGCCAACATCTCAGGTGGACATTTGAATCCAGCTGTCACATTTGGATTGGCTATCGGAGGCAACATCACCCTCCTAACCGGTTTCTTCTACTGGATTGCTCAATTGATTGGTTCTATCCTTGCATGTCTCCTCCTCAACCTGGTTACCGCCAAGGTACGCATTATTCATTTTTTCAAAATACAATGATTTTGTTTTCACACATTCTAATACTCTTTTGGTTGCTGTCACACAACACAGAGCATTCCAACCCATGGACTGGCTTATGGTGTGAACGCTTTCCAAGGTGTGGTGTTTGAGATTATTATCACTTTTGCGTTGGTTTACACGGTGTACGCAACTGCAGCTGACCCTAAAAAGGGCTCGTTGGGCACCATTGCACCCATTGCTATTGGGTTCATTGTGGGTGCCAACATCTTAGCTGCGGGCCCATTCAGTGGTGGGTCCATGAACCCAGCCCGCTCATTCGGCCCAGCTGTCGTAAGTGGAAACTTCGCTGATAACTGGATCTACTGGGTTGGCCCATTGATCGGAGGGGGTTTGGCTGGCTTCATCTATGGAGATGTCTTCATTGGTTCCTATGCCGCTGTCCCAGCCTCTGAAACCTATCCTTAAAAACATCACTTCTTCTTCTTGTTTGTTCCTTCAAGCTTTTTTTTCTCTTTCTTCAACGTTTGCTGTCTTCACCATCTTCGCTTCTGCTATTTCACACTGTACCTTCGATTTTCCTTTCGCCGCTTGTAATAATTCTGTAAATTTTAAATTCAACTCCGACCATGCCTTGTTGGAACTTCCGTTATTTTTCAGTTTTCATCGAATAATAATAACCGCGAGCGAGTTGTTTTTTTGACACAGTCAAACTAACCGGTCGCTTTATTACCCCTGCTGCAATCTAAAACGTTGCTATAATCTGAAATATAACTACTAACAAAACTTTTCCACGGATATGTAATCCTTTTCCCAGATTCTAAATGTCGAGATCATTAATGCCTATTTTAATCCTTATGTATGAATACGAGAGAATATTTACTTAAATAACTTCATCATTTCTCATAGGCTTCTATATTTTCGTATGATTCTCAATAGAAAATTATTTTGGATTCACGGACCATGTAAATAAAAAATGAACCTTATAAATTACAAATTAGAGAATCCATAACACATACTTATGTGTTAAATTAACCTTTCACTAATGAAAAAAAAATGGTAGGTTATATTGCAATGAAAATAATAAGACCCAAACTAAGCACGTCCAACCAAAGCCATGCCACAAAGAAATGCTTGAAACAAACTTTTTACTAAATTCATTATTAGTAGTTGAAATTTATTCAAAATTTCAATAAATTTCAATCGATAATAGACTGTGATTTATTAAGAGTATTTCCTAGTTTGATGCCCACTATTAAAATAAATTAAAGCAAGGAATTTTAGCGATTAATCTAACTCAGCGACTTTCAATTATGCTCAATCTAAACAGTAAAATGTCAGGAAATAAACTCTGAAATCCAGCAACAACAATAATTTGAATAACATTTTAGTATGATTTAATGGTATTATAAAATAAATTAATCCATCACCATAATAACATTACGGTACAAAATGTATTTTTCTCAATAATCAGAAAATTGACAACTTGGCCAAAACGATGTAGAGTAAACAAAGAAGGAGGTGTAATAGAATTAAAAGCATCTTTGAGGGCACAGGACAGGAGTACGAGCCAAACTGAATTCTACATCGGTAATTTCCACCAAACTCTTGTTATCCACAAAAAATGTTCAAGCTCCCCAACCACAACAAAGCATAATTTAGATCAGGTTAATCATGCTACATCATATCGGTGAAGTTGAATACAATCGCAACCTGCAAAAGACAATAACATGAGCACGTTTGCACCCAGACAATAATGATATAAACACTTTGCTAAAAATTTCTAAAACAGGAAACTAGAGCAATATCAGTGGAGCAATTATTTTTTCAGATATAACGGGAATGCTAACTTTCTAACTAAAAATTATTCTCGAGCAACTATACAAAAGAATATTTTTTAATAGAAAGAACTTTAAATTCTAACTCAAATAGAATTAGTTAACACACTCTAAAGGTTCAATAACTTGAAAGGTTCAATTTACCAAATAAAAATAAATAAAGTTCGTGTTTAGATTACAGGAACAAAGAGGAAACTACGAAAATAGTTGAAGGGAAAATTTCTAGAAACTCACCCAGTAGCTACTGAGTTAAAAAGATGGCAGTTGGATTTCCAGGGGATGGAGGATTTTGATTTAGTAAAGTAGCATATTTTCCAGCTCTGGCCAAGGAATCCGCATCTGCTGCTGATAAAATTTCAACATCTTCTAGACCTATCTGTCTCTTGATCAAGTCCAAGTTTTCCTTAAGAACCTCAATTTCACCAAATGGCAATCTCAAATCCAGGGCTTGTGCCCCGATTGAAATTGCTTCCTCTTTCTTAAACCTCAAGAAAGGCATACAAAGCTTTTGGGTTTGTTTAAAATTAGAAGCTTGACCTACAGAACTCTGTTGTAGGGCCTCCAATATGTCTGAATCGGGTGCAAAAGTTCGAGTATCTCTATTAAATTTTTTCTGAAGAATACTCAGGCACTCAGCTTTCCAACCATCAAACTGTTCATTTACATATACCAAGCCTGTCACCTTATTTTCTGTCAGTGATGTGACTGGAGGACCTTTCTTGTTACCCTTCTTTGAGCCCGAAAGTTGCTTCTGAAGCAACTTCCTCATCGTAACAATCGAGTCCTGCAGATATTTATTAGCACTCTTCAGTGTGAGATCAGGTGTATCAGCTGTTGGCAAGCCAGCATTCACGACGAAACCATCCTTCTTCAAAAGCTCTCTCCAAATAAATTCTGCATAATGTGGACAGATGGGTGCTAAAAGACGTGTCTGCACATCCATAAAGCGCCATACTAAGTCACGATTGTAACCCCCGACCCCACACGCTAATCTATACTCATCTCTAGCAGTCTGAAGATCATAAAAGCCAGTCTTGAGAGCTTCTCGAAACATATAGTTGGAGTAATTTTGCTCAGTTGTCTTGATAGCAATGTTAATCTCATTGGCAAATACACGATCAGCATAAGTAGATGGGGGACCAGTTCTCATGGAAGATTCTGCTGCCAGATTATCTTCATACCATGCAATCTCTTTGGTGAGCCGTAGAATTGCAGCATTTGCAGTCTCAAAGACAAAATTTGCATCATCAACACCATCACCAGCATCGGCCAAAGAGAACCGTGTAGCATCGGCAGAAAATTCTTCAATTGCCTCACGCAATGTCCTAAAATTTCCTGTGGACTTTGACATTTTCTCTGAATTGAGCATAATGTGACCATTGCATCTGAACCCACGAGGCCAGTGATGCTTGGCCATAATTGCTGTATGGTTATAAATGGAGAAGGTAAGATGATTCTGGATGAGGTCCTTACCAGAGACTCGAAGATCAAATGGATACCAATACTCAAACTCCCGCTTCATTTTGTCCAAAAGGGATGATGAAATATCAGTTGACTTGGGATATGGTCCATCACAGAAAATATAATCCCATACATCATCAGTAAGTTGTTGAGGTTTAATGGCAGACTGGCTGGATCCATACATGTCACCATTCTGCAAATGGTGTGCAACAGTGTAATAAGCCATGTAAATTGTGGAATCTGATAAAGACTCAACCAAGAACTGTTCATCCCAGGGTATGCGTGTCCCAAGACCAAACGATCGTGAGCATGCCCACTGGTTCAACCAGCCCAAAGTGTGCTCAAATCCATGTCGTGTCTCGTCTGAGTAGAGGCTCATATTAGCAAGGCACTCCTCTGCCAACTTCTTCCATTCTGATTCTCCGTATGTAATGTACCACTGATCTGTAAGTGCTACAACGCATTCATCACCTGATCTTGACATTACCCGTTTCTCTGGTTCACTGTAGACAATAGCCTGACCTGGAAGGTGGAGCCAAAAAAATTAGTAGTGGTGGTAAGATTACAGAGAACAGTACAGACACGACATTAAAGAAAATGCTAAAAACCTCAGAAAAAATTGAACAATCTCAAACTAATAAAAAGAAAAGTACAAAACAGTTTTGGTGAGGACATTATCAACTCAAATTTGAAGGTAAACACTATTCCAAAAGACATGCATGTCGTTAGCCTCAGCAACGAAGTTTACATGATACAGTATTCATAAATAATTTTTCAATAGATGTTTTGTAACAAAAACAAATTGAAATAATTTTGACATTATCCAAATTTAATTATACTTCTAAAAATTACGATACTATAGAATTAAAAAGATGAATATTTATTTGACAAGAAAGGCAGAATGAATAAATGTGAAATAGAACTCACTGTATTTAGTAAACCAAAAAAAATCTCAATCTTTTATTCAATTGTTTGTCGCTGCTATCCCTTGACAACACTAATAATGTAACAAATAAAATATTAAAAATAACACCAGTTTAGATTTGATGGAGCTATTGAACTTTTATCCTATCAAACCACCCATATATATCTAGACTCACTCAATATGACCAATTCTCAGTACGGGGAGATGTATCTAGGATTCTACATCGATCACGGATAAAACCAACCTATAAAATATAAGATGCAAATCTCATATTTTTTAAGCCGGTTTTGTGAGGTTAAAATAAACTTACGTTCCAGTTCTTAAGAGAACTTCAAAGACGTTACACGTAGTTTAGAATAGAGAAGGTCCTTGCTAACCAAGGGGTGATGTTTCCCGTTAAAAATTTATCCTTCGATTTTTGTTGTATTAAGCATGAAGGAAGTGAGTGGCAATCTTTATAAATTCTGAGATATACAAGAACAACAATACTACACAATATTAAAAAAAAAAAAAAGAGTAACTAAATGCTGACCTGTTTCCAAAAGCTTGGTCCTAATCAAGGGTTTAGCTTCCTGAACTTTTCTCCCGGCATATTCCCCAACAATCATCGTCCCTTCAGTGAACCCTTTCAAGTAAGTTTGCTTCTTGGCTTCTGCAAGCTTTTCTTTGTCATTCTGGCTTTTGATTTTCATCTGCAAGCAAACTGTCTCTGCACATTTGTTCCCAAACTGTGGAATCTCAATGATTGGCACAATCTCAATCGGCATCACCCACTCATCCTTAATCCCATACTTCTCTCTGAAAGCAGGTTTTGCTTTCAAATCATGCAAAGCCATGTAATCATCAGGAGCATCACTGGGCACACTGGTGACGATCCCAGTACCCTTATCCATCAAAATAGACAACATGGGAAGCGCATAAATAACCTCACTAAAGGAAAGTGGAGACTTCAAAGGAAGTCCAATCAAGTCACGACCAGTGAGCTCAAGCAAGCAAGACGGTTTCTCCGGAACCCGCGAGTGGTTCTGGTAGGCAAGGTTGAGCGCTGCCCTATGAGCAAGAATAAATACTTCACTGTCATTGATTTCAAAAGCCCCGTACTTCCCATCCGGCAACACCCAAGCATTGGTTTGACCATACATAGTCTCAGGTCTTAAAGTTGCAGCCGCAAGAAACACCTTTTTTCCCTCCAACACCTTAAATTTGTCGGGAAAAGGAGCAACCAATTCCATCTTGATGACAGTGTACTCTTGAGGCTGAACTCCTTCACCACTAGCTCTATCATGATCAGCACAAGGTTGACCATCCAATGGAGAAAAAATAGTATACCTCACATCCTTCACAATCTTCCCCATGGACTTCAACTTCCTCATCTGCCACCTCACAAAGGAATCATAATAAGGGTTTATATCGGTAGTAATAAACGACCTTCTCCAATCACAACCTAATCCAAAAGCCTTAAGGTCTTCAACAGCCAAAGGTGGAAAGTAAGAAAGCCACTTATAAGGATCCTGAAACTTGGATATCTCAGCATCAGAAATCCCTACACTTCGCATGATCTCCCACTGGTAAAGCTGTCCTGTTGACTTCGAAGCAGCCTTTGACTTTTTCCCTTTGAATTTATCAGGAGGAGCACCATCTCCAGAAGGTTCTTCTTCTTGTTGCTGTTCTTCTTCTTCGATTTGGGTGGGGAAGACGGGCGGGTCACCGAAATTGCGGATCTCGCGAGCGAGTTTGTCAGCGGATGCTTTGATGGGCATGCCGGTGCAGTGGAAGGCGAAGGGGAGGAGAACATTGGCACCGCGGAGGCGGTGGAATGCGGCTGCGAACTCGAGTTTCGAGAGGGAGAAGGCGTGGCCAAGGTGGAGGTAACCGTTCATGTAAGGGAAGGGGAAGTTGCCGAAGAATTTCTCGCCCGGCTTAGGGTTTACCTCGCCCGGTTCGGCTCTGAAGACCTCTTTCTCTTCCCACCATTTCTGAACCTTAACCTCAATCTCGCGCAGACGGTCCCGGCGCGCGAAGCTCTTCCCGCCATCGCTCGCCATGTCTGTCAGGTAACGGAAGCTGCAAGCACCAAAAACAATGAGTTTCAGATCGAAAACAAGAACGGACAAATGGGAAAATGGAAGTGAGTTTAAACGGCGTTTTCAGATGAATGTAACCTGTGTGCAGCCGAAGTTTGAAAACGGAGAACAGAGTGCGCGAGGCGAGACTGCGTGCGAAAAAGCAACAACATGCAGAGTAGGAAACCAGGCGCGGGATAGAAATGAAGAGCGAGGGTTTTGCTTGCCTCTCCAATTTTGGGTCGGGTTTCTCAGCCCATTTATTTGGGCTTAGAGGCCCATATATATCTATACATGGGTTATTACTTCCTGCACCAAAACAGATTCACCTACACCTCCAATTTTGGTGAATGAACAAATCTGCATGTGATCGTTACTTTTTCCTTTACATTTTGGGGTTGTGGAATTCTGAAAACGAAGTTTTCAAATGCGATTCTTGAACAACATTCCAGATTACAAAATCAGCAGAAAATTTGATCGATGCTTACTTTACATCTAATTGAGAAATATGTACACGGTATTGACAAATACTTATACTATATAATTAATATTACAAAAAAATCATTTTCTTTAGTCCACCACGTTGTCTTATGACCCGGAATTAATCTTTATAATATTGACTAAATAAATTTAATTATATAATAAATAATATATTACATCATAGTATCTACAATTATTTTTTTTCTACAAAAGTAATGAAGTTAGTTTGAAGAAAGGGTGAATATGGCGGAACTCAATTTATTGGGATCTCGCATAAAATTGATTTGTACATGTCCGAATTTAAAGCAATTTCGGTATATTTAGACAGGTCCCAATTATATTTTAGGCCGCTTAATCTATTTTTTTCTTGTCCGAATTTAAAGCAATTTCGGTATATTTAGACAGGTCCCAATTATATTTTAGGCCGCTTAATCTATTTTTTTCTTGATATGTTCCTAAATAATAAGTTTTTTAAACTATTTTGTATATATGATAACTTTTTATTTAATAAATAATATTTTGTATAAGATTATAGTAATTTTAAATTTTAAAACGTGTATATATATATATATATATAATATAGCTTAGTGCATATTTATATTTGTATTATAAATTTAACTATAAATAATGGTAAAATTGATATGTTGTATTGTAAATTAAAGTTGATTCGATTTTGTCTACTCATTTCATATCTAAATCGGATTGAGTTTAGCCATAAATTAAATGATTCAATTAAAAATTTGTGTCAGATCTTAACAATGACAAACTTCTATGTCTTGATAAAAAAAAAATAGATCAATTTTGGAATTACCAAATCTCAATTATTCTTAACTTTAATTATATTTTGTTCTTTATTTCTTATTAGATTAAATGATTTTTTAGTTCTTTAAAAATGACCTACATTAAAATTGGTGCCTTCAAATATTTTTATATTCCACATTTAATATTTTATTTTTTTGTGTGTGGGAGATACATGTTACTTTTGAATTAACGCAGCAAATTGCAGTGTTATATTTCTATGAACCAACACACTTACACCAACAAACTTATTTAACTATTTTTTATTTGTGTTATTTTTATCCCCTAAATAGTAATTACGTTTTTTTTGTTTTCATGTTTTTTTCTTGATTTTTAAAATCGAATCCTTAACCGGAACTTTATTTAATAATCAATAGTTTATATAGCTTGTAAATTCAATGATTTTTTTTCAAATTAATACTTTATTTATTTTTCTAAGCATTCTACCAATGACCATCTTCTGCGTATTAAAAGAAACAGTACTGTAATCACTTATAAAAATCCATAATAATAATAATAATAAATAAATTGAAAGAAATAGAGTGGCTGTGTCTCCAAACCCCCATTGTTTTAGACCACAAATGTATGCAAAGTTGTAATGTGGAGAATAAATTTTCAATTGTTTCAGACCACGTTTATGCATGTTATTGAAGTCGTTTTCCATTGTTGTAGACCACGTATATCTTTTCCTATTATTCTTGGTCCATAAAGCTAATACATGCGGAATGAGAAAACAAACACAAACCCACCAAATACCTTAGTTTTTTGGATACCCAAATGAAATGGGCATCGTCCGAAAACTGTGTTCTACTTTGAACAACCTCAAAGTTTTCAGATTGAGCAACAGGAACAGTCACAGCTATAATAATTTCAGTACCTGTAATATATCCGTTGACCCCTTAAACCCATCTTCTTCCAATTCCTTCCTCACTCATGGAATCCATGTCTTTCAATGCCCCGTAAGCTGCATTCTCCGTCTGTTTCTAATATTTTTATTTCATTTTTTCACTATTACCTCGTACAATTATGAGTCTCCTTTTACAATTTTTTCTAATATTATGTCTTTCTCATAGGATACGGTTGGAATTGTAGCCAAGCTATCTGATTGCATTGCCACTAGGGGTGGCAACATTCTCTCTGCTGATGTTTTTGTACCTCAAAATAAACAAGTCTTCTACTCTAGAAAGTATTCTCAGTATAATGTTTTATACATGCATGTAGTGTTCTGTACACAGAATCGATTTTATTTACAGTGTTCAAAATTTGCAGTGTTTTTGTTTTTGATCCTGCTATGTGGCCACGAATTCAAATGGAGGAGGATTTCCTAAGGATCTCTAAAACATTCAATGCCATGAGATCTGTTATAAGGGTGCCAGCTTTGGATCCTAAATATAAGATTGCTATTCTCGCATCAAAGCAGGTATGCATTAATGTTTACAACAAAGAAACATTTTTTAATGTAGATATATTCATGTACTGCAATGTGTTTGTTAAAAAAAGGCTTCTTTATATTGTTGCAGGACCACTGTTTGATAGATTTGCTGCATGGATGGCAGGATGGAAGACTCTCGGTGGATATTACTTGTGTGATTAGGTGGAGTTTCAGAACTATGTAGCTAAATTGATTTTGTGTCTGTTTAATTGATTGGTTTATTTTGAATTACTTTAACTCTTTAGTTAAGTGTTTGCTTGTGCATTCAACAGTAATCATTACAGAGCTCCAGAAAGTGAGGTGATTCGTTTTCTTGAAATGCACAGTGTTCCATATCACTATTTAGGAGGAACAGCAGAGAACAAAAGGGAAGAGGAGATCTTGGAGCTGGTTCAGAACACTGATTTTTTAGTACTTGCGAGGTATATTCGGGTAAATAACTTGATTTGTAATTGGTTTTAAACTCTTCAAATTACAAGTCTTTTTTCTCATAGCACTTATCTGCCAAAACACGAGTTTTAGTAACTATTATCATCATCTATACTGTATGTTCTGTTACTGTTTGATTGCATTGATGGTGAGTATTAAATTGAAGGTGAACATGAGTTTATTGATTTATTATTGTAGATACTATCCAGCACCTTCTTAAGGAGTTATGGGAAGGATATAATTAACATCCACCATGGCCTGTTACCATCATTTAAGGGTATCAATCCGTCTAAACAGGTAGCATTTCATTGGTTAGATTATATGTTCATCATGCTTCTTTCCTAATCAACTGTGAAACGTTTGATATGGTTGATTGTCTTGGCAAGGCCGTTGATGCAGGTGTGAAATTAATCGGTGCAACAAGTTACTTTGTGACTGAAGGACTTGATACAGGACCTATCATTGAACAAATGGTGAAAACAAATTTTTAGTACTTATTTATCTATTGTGTACATGCCATTACCAAAAATTATCATAGCCATAAGATGGAAAGAAGCAAGTATCAATTCTTCTTTTCATATTTGGAAAACAAATATTGTGCTAGCTAAATCTCATAGCAGTTCAGTTTCTGGTGAATTTCCTTACAGATAATAATAGAATAGAATTTTAGTGTTGTCTAATTCTAGGATAAAGAGCATTCACATTTAGTCAAATACTTATTTTAGAGATTCAAATTTTTTTCAGTGTGTTTTCTGGAGGTGATGTGGCTGAATGTGAATTGCAGGTTGAAAGAGTTTCTCATAGAGATGATTTGCGGAGCTTCGTGCAGAAATCAGAGAACCTTGAGAAACAGTGTCTGACAAGTGCTATCAGATCTTATTGTGAGCTTCGAGTATTGCCATATGAAGAAAACAAAACTGTTGTATTTTGACGGCAAACCAATTATACTCTGTAATCCCTATAAATCCATACAAAGCCAAAGTCATGACCATGCGATAAATCTCTCAATAAATATTTATTTAGAAAAAGTTTTCTTTGTCGTAATTAAATTAGTTTTTCAAGAAATTAAATGAAAGAATGTTTATAAACTACTATGTATATAACTTTATTTTAATCTATGAGAAACTGCACATCATGTTTTTTCTTTAATATTATTGAGAAGTTTACTTGAGCAAAACTTATATTCGACTTTGGTTGCAATAATAAAATACCGAAAACCAAAAGATAAAAGCTTTAGAAACAGAGCAAGTAACCAACTTTATAGTTTCTATCTTCTGCTACTGTGTTACCTGCTAAATAAAGCTTAAACTATTTAGTACTTAATTTGTGCTGCTTGAAAGCATTTGCATTGTAAACATAATAAATCTGTAAGCTCTTTAATTAAATAATTTAAATGAAATAGGGGTTGTCGGAGGTAGTAGTTTTTATATCTTAAACAGGGTTTTAACACTTATCAATTTGGTATTGCTATTAACAAGGATGGTCACATGCAACCCCTGCACATAACAGTGATGCTTCTTTGCTTCTGTAATATCGTAGGCTTGTAGAGGTAGAATTTTTTTGACAAAATTTTTTTGTTCACTCTTTCTAGATCCTAGAGGAATATACAATTCAAACAAATCATGTACTGCTACTAATACTTAAAAATTCTAGAGAATGCTCTGTTGCTTCAACAGAGTTGACCCTACGAAGTAACATCTCTATCCCATCAACCCATTTTTGCTTATGTAGTTTGTTCTGGCACTTAAATTCTAGAAGACCTTGTGCGGTTTTCAGTCCAAAATATAGCTCTTCCGATGCTTCCCTTTCTTTTCTATATGGCCATGCATTATCTTTATCACACACTCCATAGACCACACCTGGTATAATACAACACATGTTACAATTTGAGCCAAAAGAAAAGAACAGAACATAAGAAAATAATGTTTTCAATGATATAACAATTCGTAATTAGATGACATATTTGCAGCATATTGTTCTTATTGTAGTTGAAATAAATAACTGCAAAAGAATAGGTGCGTGGTTGTTAAGAGCTTTTAATGTTAGAAGGACTTACATTTATTCTTTTTGGAGAAGGCTCCTCCAACGTGCTTACTTTTGATCTTAATTTTGACCTGAAAACGTGATAAATCAGATTGCTGTCTACAATCTATAAGAAAGAAATTGCCGCCCCAAGAGAAAATGTTTGTAAGTCAGCTTTTAAAATGGTACCTGGCATTTCTTGATATAAACATGGACATGTCTCCATCGTAAAGTCCCTGAAGAAAAGAACACTTATCAAACATGGAAACAATGTCAACCAGATGAATAAATGCATTTAAAGTAGGCCTATGTCAGGAATTCAAATCTTGAAGCTATTTAAATTTGAAAAATGACAAAGCATTGATTAGTCGAGGGATGGAAATGGCTATCAGGTATCAGAAATGCTTGTCTTTCATTAATGTGAGGACTAAACTAAATCAACCAATGTTCATAATCTGAGAAACAAGTTTCACTACAGTAAAAGAATCCAATGCTATGAACTAATATTAACCAAGAATTACCTTTTTCTGTGAGCTGCAACAAATCACCCAGACATGGTGGATGACGTTCCAGCATCTGACCGTCAAACGCACGAAACCAATGCGTTTCCGCTATCACTCTATCGTACGGACTTATTGACGCATTCTTCTTTGCTTCTTTTGGCAATCTAGCTGTAAGAGCTGCTTCTCCTCGCAAAGCTGATATATGGGCACACATAATGTACCAAACTAATCATCAATATTTCAAAATACTGTTGCATATTCCACACACACAATTCCACAAACACTTTTCAAGCACAGTGAAAGAACAATTGGGAGTAATTAATTACCTGTTGCAGCTGCAGCCGTGAGAGTCATTAGATCACCGGGGGTCTGAATATCCACCGCGGACCTGACGGTGGCGGCCACACGCTCCCGATCGGCGCCGGCTAACTCCGCCATCTCAACGCAATAAGACGCCAAGAGTTGCGTGGCGGAAGCGAGAGCGATGTCTAATTTAGAACGACAGCCACCGCGAGGGTCCTCTGTTGCGGCCACCGCTGCCACCGCAGAGGCCAACCCCGCAATGGACAGCGCCGAGTGCAGACGCGCGTTCTCCGCACGCGCCCGATCTTTCTTCTTAACGGAAACGTTCGTGCTCCCATACTGCTTCTGATGTAACCACTTCCCAATCGCACCCATCCTTCGACAGTTTCCAGAAACCATCATTTTCCCTCCCTGCCATCAGAACCAAGAACATCTACTATTTCATTTCGTATCTATGAAAACAAATTTTTGATTGAATAAAAAAAAACATCAAACACGAGACATAAACTGTATTATCAAAACTCAAACTAGGTAAACTGAAACAAACTCTGCAGCAGATGATTCATATATACATTTCCTGATACATAGCATATAGAACAATGTTCTCTTCGAGTTTAATCAATTTTCATTAGTATTGTGTTGAAACTTTGTGACTTACTGCTAATTGAGGAGCAGAGATAGGTTCTTGCAATGTGTCGGGGCCCGTGTCGAGAAAAGTTTGCTTTTGTTTCTCAGAGAGAGCCTTTGAGATTTCCGATGCAGAGAGACTCCATGACCTGGACAAGAACTCCATGGGTTCACGCGGTGTCGGTGGCTCAGCCAACGGTGGCAAGGATGACACCAGTTTGAACTGCTCACTCTCCTTCACATCCTCTGAAGCTAACTCCAGCCATGACCCATTTTTCCAAGGTGGAAAAAAACCACCTTCCATGTTTCTTTTCTTCTGTAAAACCTTTTCTAAAACAATAAAACACGAACTTAATTAATTAACCCAGTTAGCCTCAACAATCGAAAAGAAGATAATTTGATGAACCAACTTCTGTTAATGGAGAACGGAAAAAGATACCTGCTTGGGTTCTGAACCACCACAAATTCAGGTGTGAGTGAGTATTCACTACTCCGCTCAGAAAACCATGTTTGGTGTAAATGCTAAGAAGACACAATCCTGGAGAAGCGGGAATTGGTTCGTGGAGAGACACTGTTGTCGATAACGGAAAAAAATTATTGATAACTTAGAAAAAAAGTACGATGATAGAGTTAGAAATTAAAGGTGAAGAATACATTACATGATGATATATAGATACAGATATAGATAGATGATAGTGATGTGTCGTTTTACAACGTGGATTTAATTAACGCGCTACGTAAGTACTTTAGGTTGTTGGAGATTGGAATGAAATGAGTGCGGTGGTAGACTATAACTAGTCAATGACGGTGGAGGTCGGTGTTGTCATATATATTCTTAATTTCTCTCTTTCGCTAAGTAGCAAGTGATATATAATATATACTCATCATCATCACCACACACAATTTATGATCACGCGAGAGGGGCAAAATCACAAGGTTATGTTCTCTAATTCCTCGTACGTCTCCACATAATTGTAATGCGCCAAAAACAAAGATTATGAGTCTTTCGCCAAACACCATTAAGTTTTAGGTTTCAAGGTTACAACGCATGTTTGGTATTTTGGCGTATGCATTGGTTAGGAGGCCATGCAAACCCCAACAAGTTGAAGTTTTGAACTATTCGATTGGGATAAGACTCCAATCCAATGAAGTATTGATAAGGATTTCTGATGCAAACATAAATAACTAAACCTAAGTGTCTCCGAGTGTAGAATCCAATACTAACAACATCATACGTTTGCACAAGTTCATAATGTTTATCATTTGGATGAAAACAGCTTTTTTGTTATTTTGAGCACAGTAAAAAAGAAAGAAACAACGTTTGTTTTGGTTCGCTTCGACCTGTTGCTGTCATTTATCTGAGTATTTAAAACCATGGACTCTTACATACGGATCCTACGTAAGCCGAAACAAAAGCGAACATGCAGAAGTGTAGTTGCATTTTGCATGTCTCGAGAATTATACCAGTAGACCTGTCCAATTTCCATTGCTTACACGTGATGTTTATAAATGAATAAACTTGGATTTCTGTGAGAGTCAAACGTAGTGTGCCAATTAGTCAACCTCCTGATTCTAATACAATTAATTAATCTTAAGAGATTAGATGAAAAATATGCATAACATTTTCCCAGAAGTAATATAAATTTGAAGACAAATGCTTTGGAGTTACAACAACCGTGCCTGGGTCTGTAAGTGTATAAACAATATATTTTATTTCTTTTTTTAACGATCGGAATTTTTTATATTTATTTTTATTAATTAACTGTTATTTTCAGGTTTCAATACTCTGTTCTTTTCCTTCTTAAGTTTTAGATTTTGTTGCTATTGATTTTTCATTTATAAATCACATTAGTTATTAATAAATTACATAATTAATTTATTAATAATAACAAAATGTGTTTCTTTATCTGTCATTGTGTGATATTTTTTAGGATTAAATATGTTTTTGTTCCTCAAATTTCGGTATATTTTGGAATTAGTTTCTTTTAAAAATTTTATACCAATCTAGTCATTCATCTTTATAAATGTGTAGATTTAGTTCTTGTTACCAAATTTTGTTAAGTTTATTTGATATTTTAAACGCATTTTATGATAATATTTGATTTAACATTGAAGCAAAAATGTGTCAAACGGGGTAAACAATACAAATATTATCATGAAATGCGCTTGAAAAGTCAGGTAAACTTAACAAAATTTGGTTAAATGAACTAAATTCACGTATTTTTAAAGATGAATGACTAAATTGTTCAAAAAATTTTGAGGAGAAACTAATTCCAAATTTCACTGAGGGACCAAAAACATATTTAATCCTATTTTTTAAAACTGCAACAAGAAAAACATACTATTTTTTTATGTAACATTAATTTTACATTTAACAAATTTTAGTTTTTAATTTCTTTCTTTCTTTACAAATATAAAAAATTAACATATTTAATCATCAAAATATCTTGTATATTGTAAAGAAATATTTTCGCTTAATTGATTCATTAACCATGTGTGTGTGAAAGAATCTTAATAAATCTTAAACTGTACTATATATTAATTTTATATAGTCTATGTTTCTCTACATCGATCTTATCCAAACATCACAACACAACAAGGTAGTTCTTGAACCCTGTTTCTCTGTGTTACAAGGTGTATATTTCTTATATGAAGCATGTGTCTTTTCATTTTGCCTTTTATAAAGCAAAAGTATATGCAAAAGGTGAGTTTAAAGGATCCAAATTATTTGTTGGAATTTTTTACTGTTATATTAGTATTGATATTTTGAAAATAAATAATATATTTTAAAATATCAAAATTAGTCTAATATTTATCGATGAAAAAATTATTTTTTAATAATTAAAGTTTGATAATATCTTTTAAGTGACTTTTTTATTTATTTTAAAATTACTTAAAATATATTACATCGAGTTATAAAAAATTAATTATTAAAATATCATTATCTATGAAAGACGGTATAAAAATAATAGAGAAAAATTGAAGAAAAATTTCAGGAGCAGGGACTCATTTTCGATGGGCCAGTGTGAAAGGTGAGTGTTGAACGAAATGGTAGACGAAGAATGTGTGATGTTATGAGAGAGGTTATATCGTGCAAGTTAGGCACACAAATACACATTCATGTGACATTGTCTTCAACAACGTACCACTGTTACATCTTCAACCCGAAAGTTACATCTTACCTACCCCATCTTCACTTCACTCATCAACACTTTTCAAAACCTATATATTAAGGTACAACACTCAAATTCAATTTGAAAATAATGCCATCATCCCAGTAAAAATTGAGGTCAAAATCATTAATGTTCATTTCTATACACTAGTATTAATAAACAAAAAAAAAACTATGATATGTGTAACATCCCAATTTCAGCAGCTTAAAACTAACAAAAATAGGGAGTTTCATCATAGTTCCAAAACAGATAATCCAGTGTACCCAATATATTAATACAGTCTTACAAAAGGTATGACTATAAAAATATATCACTTATACACTTAAACTAAACTAATAAACTCTGTACTATTGACCACTGCTAAAGCTCCCACCGGAAACCTCCTTTTCAACACTAACACGATGGCTCTTCATCTTCCAGAAGTGCCTTTGACACTGCAACCACACCTGCTCCCACCGAATAGGTGATCATCGCAAAAGGAAACATACAACACAAGACAGGAACACAAAAAGCAAGGGTAAGCTAATCTGATTAAGGAATCATGCAGTTCAATTATAAACAGAAATCATGCAATCTTTCTCATTTTCACCAGAATCACATAGACCACCACAACCACAATGCAGATATATTACTCTAGACTCGATATCCGGATTATGTAAGCGACATTGG
>Ga0214543_1002103_pt1 | contig 39132 bp, 19 predicted proteins | sample CNSS2metaG_FD_160094 | JGI IMG/M metagenome (GOLD analysis project Ga0214543, IMG submission 160094) | Root nodule microbial communities from cowpea collected in UCLA plant growth center, Los Angeles, California, USA - CNSS2 | ecosystem: Host-associated > Plants > Roots > Nodule | place: USA...
TCACAAGTATAATAGTGACATAACTATTAGTGACAATTTTAATTTTGTCACAAAGTACTATTAGTGACATATTTATACCTTTTAGTGATGAATATTTATATCACTATAATCAATTTTTCTTGTAGTGTTACTTGAAAGTTAGTTCATTCTTTTTTTTTAATAGTTTGGTTGAAAGGTTACTTTCGTAGATGTTTTGATATTCTTTGGTTGAATTTTGTTTTTTCTTCAACCTACTTTAGAGCTTTACCTTTCTTGATTTTGTTTGCTTGAAAGCTTCAACCTTACGTTTGTTATTGCTTTGATATTCTTTGTATATTGTTTTTTTGAAGTTGCAATGTTTCTTATATTTTGTTGATTTAAAAAGTTAGTTCTTTCCTTTTATCATAGTATTTATCTTACCTTTCTTGATTTATTTTTGGTTCAATATTGTAGCTTTAATTTTTTTTTTTTTTGTTGAAAGCTTCAACCTTATATTTGTGGTTGCTTTATTTTTCTTTGTAGATTGTTATTTTGAAGTTGCAAGGTTTGAATGTTTTAACTTTGAAGCTTCAACCTTTCTTGATTTTTTTTGTTAAACGTTTGTTCTTTTATTAGTTATATAATAGATCTCATGTCTATATATTGCTTTTGTAGATGGCTAGGAAACTTGATATGGTCAGAGATATTTATGGAAATAGAGAAACATTGAAACTAGCAGTTAGAATTATCGATCTCTGGATTGTGGGAAATAAAAAATTTTATGGATCAAAAGGACACATGAAGATGATTCTTATGGATCAAAAGGCAACTTATTTGGTCAAAGGTTCATTTTTTTTACACGAGTTAAATTCTAAAACCAAAGCACTTGTCAAATCGTTTTCCACCTTTTCATACAAATCATTGCAATAATAATAATTTTCGTTACAAATCCACATTTTTCTCGAGTTAATAAGAAATTGTCGTTGCAACACAAATGATTAGCATGACATTTATTTTAGGTGTAAACTATGAACTTTTACCTTGTGTTTAGATGAAGCATTTCAACAATTATGAGAAATTGAAATGCATTGTATTTGAATTGTTTGCAATTAAATTCCCTTCATTTTCTAAATAACTTGTTTGGATAAAGAAATTAAAATACCTTACATTTCAATTTCTTGTTTTGATAAAATAATTGAATTTCTTGTGAGATAAAAGTTTCATATTAAAAATATTTATTTTAGACTTAATTATGTTTTGAGTTCATGGTAAATTTGGAAACAGGTTCGATGACCAAGATGGGTCGGGCCGACTCGACGACTCAACCGGGTCATAAAACCCAAACGAGCTAGTTTAGGTCAGCTCGACGATCCAGACAAGCTTAATCAGCCTGACGACCCATACGGGCAGGTCATGTCCGTCAAGTTTGTCAACCCAGCCCGACCCAACCCGTCTAGGTCGTTGTCCTGACTTGGACCGACTAAATCATCGAGCCCGCCCAACCCATCTGGGTTGTCAGGCCTACTGACCCATCTGAGTTGTCGGGCATGTTTGTGTCATTGGGCACACCCAACAAGTCTGTGTCGTTAGATTGACCTGACCTGGCAAGGTCGCCGGGCCAATCGGTATCACCCGGGTCGTCGGACTGGTCGGGCCCGTCTAAGTTGTCGGGTCAATCAAGCCTGACTAGGTCATCGGGTCGGTCAGGCTTGTCGGGTCAATGGGTCAGTTGGGCCGTTGGGCCTGCCTGACATGTTTGGGTCATCAGGCCCACCCGACACCTCTAGGTCATCTGGATCGCCAAACCCGTGTGGGTCGTCGGGTCTGCTCAACCTGTTTGTGTCGTCATGTCTGTCTGATACGTCTGGAGTGTCTAGCCAACCCAGCCTGTCATGGTTGTCGGGTTTGCCGGGTCCGTTTGGGGTTGAGTCCAGATTGTGAGGTTGAGTGAGAAGAATTTCAAATTCCACCTTTTTTTAGGGTATTTGAATTCCTTCTAATTTAGCTAATTGAAATACTTCAAAAAAATGCATGCATTTTAAATGCCTTTTAATTTCTCTATCCAAACAAAGCATTTCATTACAAAGAATTTCAAATTCTCCAAATAAATGAATTACCCTCTTGAATTGCCTCATCCAAACATACCATTAAGTTAAGCAAAGATTATTTTGGGTCCATTATAAAGTGAATTCAAATAAAAAAAGAAAGTCATTAATCAACGTTAGTAGCCACCATAGAGAATCAAGACACCACTAACTTCAATTATCTAGTTAATGGTAGCATTCCATCTCTACCAATTAAAATTTTAAAAAATAGCTTTAAAAGTAGCAACAAAACAATAAAATAATGAAAAGAGGGTAATAAAATTATGATATAATCATGAAACTATACTTACTTTCAAATCATAAGCAAGTTTTAAATTTTTTTCAAAATAACCTTTTCTTCAAGCCAAATCATTAGACGTGGATGAGATAACTTCACTTTGTTTCTCATCAACTGCATAATAAAAATGTAACATTCAAAGTTTAAGATGATGTCATATAAGCAAGATGCTAAAATATAACTATAACTTACAAAAAACATTTATTAACCATTCTTAGTTTAGGGAATTGTCTCTCTAGTTTGCATTTCTCATTCAACAACTATAGTTCCTGATACCGTTAAATTTAGTTAATTTCTCCAAAATCCTAAGATATAGATAGACATAACTAACACATGTAAATTTTTTACCTTCATGCAGGCAAAAGCAACATGTTCACGAAGGGAGAGGATCTCCTTTTCTTGCCCCCTTGCTCATGAATAAAGTTTCTAAAATCAAACTTATAATCCGATGGAATTGTATGAAGCACTTTGTATTTTTCAAAGAAAAAACATGTATGAATGCTTATACTTTTCAAACATTATGAAACCTTTTAAGTAAAATTGGTAGAAATCAAGAGCACTTTCTTATTGGAGCACAAAAAATCATTGTGATTGTTATATTTGTTCATAAAAATGGGGTTCGACATTGTTATCTTGTTGCTTCCAACTATCTATAATTGAAAGTAGTTTGCTTTAGGCTAGAAGCATAGAAATTCAAACATTCAAAGAAGATTACCTTTAGAAGTGAATCCTTGATTATTGATGGCACAGGTATCTCAAGCAACATGTTTATAGTAGATGTTGGCAGTTTATAGAAAGTTATTTGAATCACTAGTTATGCATATGGACAAAAATGTGTACACTATATAGATGTCAACATGATTTCATGTAACCACTATGGCCAAAACAATGAACCAAAATGGGGAAAAGAACGCAACATTATACTAAAAACCAAAATTCAGTAATTTTACATTATATAAAGGAAATCAATTGTACATACAGAACACATAAAATAGTTAAAAATAGTTAAGCAATACACAACATTACATCATCATAAACTAAAATATTGTCAGCTTGCATTCTGGACTTTGTCAAGGAGAGGACTTATAGTCCATAAACAATCGGCATGTTCTTGATGGCATCAAACCTCTTGGCCATTCTTTTTAATGTATATGATAGTTGTGAGCTAATTAATGTTAAGAGTAACAATAATAAATAAGATTTTTTTTGATAAAATAATAAATAAAATTTTTATCTCAGAAGTGTTATATATGTGAAGTATAAACAAAGTTTTCAAACAGATAATATGGAATAGAAAGTTGTCACATGATTCTAAAACTTTATCCACTGATCAAGTCAGTGTCTAATGAAAGATGCTTACATCCATCGACATGAATAGGAAGGATTATCACGTAATGGGCCTCGATATGTCTGCATGATTAAAAAAGGGAATCATATTCTAAATATTAAACACAGTAAATATGAAATGTAGAGCTTCTGGCTTAATATCCAAAAACCTGAATCCCAAAAAGTTATATGGTTGATGATAAACTTTATATCTTCAGCCAAAATCCAATCACCAAATGTAGGGCTTCCTAGCTTAATATGGAAAAATCACCAAAGAACAAACCTTCAAGCAGTAAAAATAATCAAACAAAAAGATGAATCCGAAAATATAACTTGGAGGACAGTCTTCTTCCGAAGAGGAAACTTATTACAATGTAGAATCCCAATAAAAAACATACTCAAAAAAATTTAAATACCAAAATCATAAAAACAAAGAATGCAACAGTAATAAAACTTGCTAAAAGCATTTAAAAAACACAGTGTTCTCTACATAAAATTAAATGAAAACTCATAGCATTGACTATTAAGTTTTAAGAATCTAAAAATCTTGAAAGGATAGACAAAATACAAAAATTATTCCCTCAACCGAAAAAGGAAAGCTTCAAAAAAGTTAACCTTCAAAAATAAAAAGTAAATATAACCACAAAATAAATAAAAAAGAAAAACAAAAAATAGGGTATTTAGGATTTACAATCCAAAGATCTTACCTTCAATCAACTACGAGTCTTGTAATTGTAGAAACAGAAAACATAAAATTTTAAAGGTTGTCATTGATAGAAGGGTCTATGAAGGAGAAAAGGAGATCGTTCATAGAAGGAAGTGTCCTTTAGGATTGAGACTGGAGAAGATTGGAAGAGGGTTGTAAAAAATGATAATTTTTTTTAATACGATTGTGCTGGATGAGTTAGATGAGAGATAAATGAGTGATTATGAGATATTGAATGAATGCAGAAATTTAAAAGGTTTCACCATTACTTTCATAAGTATAATTTTTCACTAAAATTCAATGAAAGAATATACATCTAGTTCCATTATAATAATATTCCTTGAATCCTTACAACATGGCAAAAAAAAAAGGTTGAGATGGAGTTATATATAATATATATATATATATATATATATATATATATTAAAGCATTATTATAATGATGTTTTAACATCTAACTTAAAACATTGTTAACTTTGATGTTTCTAGACAGCTTGTTGCTTTTACTTTGGATGACCAATTAACTTGTTGGTTTTGTTTTGGGTAACCAATTAATAACTTGTTGGTTTTGTTTAGGCTGACCAATTAATAACTTGTTGGTTTTGTTTTGGCTGACCAATTAACAATTTATTGATTTTGTTTTGGCAGACAAATTAACAACTTATAGTTTTGTTTTGGCCGACAAATTAACAACTTATTGGTTTTGTTTTGGCTGACTAAGTAACAACTTTTTTTGTTTTATTTTGGCTTACCAATTAATAGCTTGTTTGGTTTTGTTTTGGCTAGCCAATGAATAGCTTGTTAGTTTAAGTTGGCTTCTTCAGCCCCAGTCGAGTTGAAATATCACTTTAATCGGGCATTCCTGTCCCGCAACATGAGCTTGAAGTTAATAGATTTAAACAAGGTTTTCTCGCTTTTCAAGCCAAACTTGGAGTCGATTCTAAGTCATGTCATAACTTGCTCCCAACAAAGATGGTATGTCGATTTTATGTTAGGTGATAACCTACCCCTTACCAAGCTGCTATGCCAATTTTAAGTCAGGTGATAACTTTCTCCCATCCCAGCTAGTATGTTGATTTTAATTCAGGTGATAACCTACTCCCAGTCGAGTTGGTATGTAGATTTTAAATCAGGTGATAACTTGCTCATAACGAGTTGTTATGTCGATTTTAAGTCAGGTGATAACCTCCTTGCAACCGGGATGGTATATTGATTTTAAGTTAGGTGATAGTCTCTCTCAATTGAGCTGGTATGTCAATTTTAAGTTAGGTGATAACCTACTCCCAGCTGAGTTGGTATGTCAATTTTAAGTCAAATGATAACCTCCTCACAGTCGAAATGGTATATTGATTTTAAGTCAAGTGATATCATGCTCCCAACCAAGCTAGTATGTCGATTTTAAGTTTGGTGATAATCTTCCCCAACCTAGATGTTGTGTCGATTTTAAGTCAGGTTAGTGATAACATGTACCCAGCCAAGTTGGTATGTCAATTTTAAGTTAGGTGATATCATGTTCCTAGTTGAGTTGATATGTCAATTTTAAGTCAGGTAATGACCTACTCCAAACCAAGTCAGTATGTCGCTTTAAAAGGGTGTTCTCGCCTCTCAAATTGAGCTTGGAGTTAGTCAATTTAAACCTAAAGAATGAAATTTACATATAATTATCAAATCAAGGTTAATGATTCACATGTACATATATAATTCAAAATATACATAATAATTGTAATATTTATAAAAAAAAATATATTTATATATATATAAAAAAATTTTATATATATATATATATATATATATATATATATATATATATATATATATATATATATATATATATAATCTTATAAATATTTTAACTTTAATTAAATAGCTTTCATATGTAAAAAAATTATAATAAATAAAAAATAGTTGTTATAAAATATCACCGAAATATTTAAGTTGTTCAAAATAAAATATGACTATAAAATATTTAAGTTACTTAAAATAAAATATGACTATAAAATATTTAAATTTGTTATAATATAATATGATTATAAAATATTTAAATTTTTTAGAATAAAATATCATTATAAAATATTTAAATCGGTTATAATATAATATTTCTATAAATATTTAAATATTTAAGTTGGTTATAATATAATATTAATATAAAATATTTAAGTTTGTTAGAATAAAATATCACTGTAAAATATTTATATTGACTATAATATAATATTACTATAAATTTATTATAATATTGTTATAAAATATTTAAGTTTGTGAAAATAAAATATCATTGTAAAATATTTATATCTTTTATAATATATATATATATATATATATATATATATATATATATATAATATTATTATTATTAAATTTTTAATTTTTTAGAATAAAATATCACTATCAAATATTTCATAATTTCCTTCAATATTTTTAGCTTTATATATGTTGTTTAAGGTCAATATAAGTGTGTTCACAACACGGTATCCAAAAAACTTAAGAAAATGAAACTTTAATTATCATTACAGCACATTTGCATACATGAGCATTGTTTATCAAAACTTGCACAACATTTTCTTTCACTACTTTTGTAATAACTAGTCATTATGTTAGCTGTTATGTAATACTTATTTCTTTATTTCATCATATGCTCTAACAACTTTTAAGAAAACGTGAACACCTCACTGGTTATAATATATTTATTTGAAAATTTGTTCATCCATCATAGACTATGTTAATCTCTTTATTGTTCTAAGTTCATTTAATTGATTTAAGTAACCTCTCAACATTTACTTTCTCTTGTTGTATTAGAGTAATTCTCAAAACATCGAAGGAAGTAAAGCATTAAGATTATAATTTGTAATAAACAAATATGAATTCACAGGACAGGAGTTCTTACAATATTAAAAGACAATCTAGAAAAAATACAAACTAGTTATAAGAGCTTTGAAATTGTCTTTATCTTATATGTTCATTGTCCTCTCTAAAGAACCGTTTTTCCAACTTTTCAAACAAAGACTATCTATTGATTTTAAAATTGTCGTGTATTTTGAGACGGCATACATAAGTAATTGATTTTTAAGTTGTTAAACATTTTTTTTTTAATTATTGAATACTATCTATTTGAACTTAAGTTCTGTTTTTATGCATATAAACTTTGAAATTATAGATTTTAAATATTTTTAATTTGTTGTAACATTTTCTTTGCTGTTATTAATACTTTAAAATTAAGTTCATAGAGACAGAAGAAACTTTCCAATTAGACAATCCTTGATTAACTTTCTCCATGATATAGATGAAACTTTGCTTGGAAACTCTTCGATGAAAACATCTCAAACCCTAAATACTTTCCAGGCATCATTAATCTGGTTGGCATTTTGGTCTCTCCCTGGCATGCTTAAATGGTACCCAATTTTAATGATTTTAATGATACACGGTGAGATTAATAAGGTGAGAGATTCCATGCACAAAACAAATCGATAAGAGAGAAATAATATGATTTCCTTGTCTAATACCTCAAGAAGGACAAAATTCTTCAAGAGCTTCTTACCCATTCCAAAACATTCTTATTCTAACAGAGGAATGTAATGCCAGGAAATTTACTTCACGGAGCCATAAGCTTCATTCATGTGGTTACAAAAAAACCTGCATTTCCTGAATTAACGTACATCAACATTTCAAGCAAAAAATAATTGTTTCTGAAATATAATTATTTCTGAATATTTTTAAATGTTGAAGTTGCTTTACTACAAAACACGTATCTTCAACACAGATCCCGACACACTGTTGGTGTAAGTTTGTTTCAGCAGAGTTGGAAGGTAATCGTGTATACAGCCACAGATGTGCAATGCTAAGTTGGATCATTGCAAGATTTTCATGTTTTTTTATGCAAATTAATCAAACTGTTAAAGATTAGGGTTGTGAAAGAATCGTGATTAGAGGTCACGCACCTCCGAAAGATAGAAAACACAAGAAGCTAAAGAATATTTTTGTTCATTATTCACTAATGTGTTGGAAAAAACTCACACACACTAAAAGAATATGCAAAGTAACTCACTAAAAGAATATGCAAAGTAACTCACTCTGGTGTTTTTTATTGACATAGAATGGACTATTATACAACCACTTACAAATCAAATATTAACAAATTAAACTAAATCTTAATCTAATTTAATCTAATCTAATATAATATGTCATATTAACAAACTAAATCTTAAATAGTCCAAGTGACTAAAATACCCTATCACTTTACTAAATAAAAACAACTTCATAATCTAAAACGTAATCTAAAGATTATCTAACAAAATTAAAAATTATCTAATAAAATTAAAAATTATCCAACAAAATTAAAAATTATCAACAAAACTCCCCCATAAGCTTTAAATTTTTCCTTCTCATTATGAATAATCTTCTATCTCCATAACCAACTTGACCTTCTCTTTGACCGACTTCATCTTAACCTTGGCTGACTTACCCTTTATTGGGTTCTTTATTGTCTTTGTGGCCAACTTGCCATTAACCGAGTTCCTTTGAATAGGTTGATCTCTCTTTAAGAGAGTGGACAATTCCCACACCTTCTTCACACCAAACTCATCATCCATTTCAAGTTGTCACTTCTCATCTTACACCTCCAGTACAACTCTCAGATCCTTCTCGGCATGCAACTGCTCTTCTTGCAAACAACACTTCTTATTCAAGATCCGAGCTATCCACACTCCACATTGAGCTATCTGAGTTACCTAGGTTCCCTGCTAAGCTTTCTGAGATGTTTACTTGCTCCCCTAAATGATCTAGGCACTCCACTTGCTCAACCGACTTAATCAAGCAATTCGAACTTCCCACTAAGCTAATTGAATTGGCCTCATGCTCCACGGAGCTCTCTAAGTTCCTTTCCGAGCTATTCGCATGTTTTGACAACCTCTCTGGACTGATTTATGACATTCAACCTTTTTGCCGACTTCCCCACTTGTTTGTGCTCATCCCTCGAGCTACATCCCATTATCAACAACATTACTTCTTCAACTTCTTTGGCAAGATTGGTTGTCTCTTCTCTTTCAGATCGCACTGCTTTAATTTGCTTACCTGTCTCTTTCTTCACCACACCATTCCGAACAGATCATGTGCTGCCTTCACTGTCCACATGGTTCAAACACCTTTTCTGCAGGATGCTCAACTCCAATTTGTACATCCGATTTTTCTTCCGGGCCTGCAGGATGCTCAACTCCAATTTGTACATTCGATTTTCTTCTTTTCTATCCGGGCTGCTAGCCGATCGTGCTTATCCTCCAAGTACAGTACATGGTTCTTTATCAGAATTGAGTTTTCTTTCTCCACTATCTGACATATGCTTAAAATATTACTCTTCAGCTCGGGAACATAGTAGACATCCCTAATTTCTCCAACCCGTCCATCCTTCTGCATGTGCCGAATTGTTCCACGCCCTTTTATCACCATCTTGGAATCATCTCCATATGACACTAATCCGACCTCCATCTTGGTGAGTTCGTTGAAGAAACTCTCATCGCCACACATGTGATTGCTCGCTGTAGTATCTAGATACTAGACCGACTTGTTTAAACAACCTGGACTAAGCTCGTCACCTGATCTCCTTTCCTTTACACAACCCAAACGCCACTCTGCTTTCGATTTATCGCTCTTTAGTTCGGCATCTACATTTTGCACCATCATTAAAATCCCTATCTCCTCCTCGTCATATTCCTCTGTGAGAAGATTTTTCTCCTTTTTTTCAATTCGACAAAACTTCGCTATATGACCAACCTTGCCACAGTTGTAGCAACTTGTCGATCTGAATTCTCTTGCATAGTGGCCATACTTGCCACACCTTAAGCATTCCACTTCTGACTTTGACCAATCTCCTCGGCCCCTTTCTTGACCACAGGCACTCCAATTCTGTAGCCTGGTCTGATCCATGTCGTCTTCAACATCATCTCGTCTACCTCGTCCTTGGCCACCTTGTCCTCTGCGACCTCATCCTTGACCACCTCATCCTTTATCTCTAGGATCTCGGCCCTGAGTGTTCCAAGTTTCATTCAAATCAAGTTGCGCCTCTAGTGCTTGATCATGCGGGTCGTGCTTCTTCCCTCTCTTTTGTTCATGGGCCTCTAGTGACCCGACAAGTTCTTCCACTAGGAGAACTAACAGGTCCTTCGACTCCTCGATGGCGCATACGATGCTCTCAAAATCATCTGTCAATGATCTCAAGATTTTCTCCACAACTCGGCTTGCTGGCATTGGCTCTACATTCCTACCGAGTTGATTAGCCACCTTCTCTACTCAAGTTATGTACTTGGATACTTGCTCTTTGTCCTCCATCTTCAGGTCTTGAAACTCTCCTTTGAGAGCTTGTAGCCGGACTTGTCTGACGCGGTTGTTCCCTGTGTATGCAACCTCCAGAATCTCCCATGCTTCCTTGGAAGATGCAACGTTTGCAATCTTCTTGAAGCCTAACTCGTCCACAGTGTTGTACAAAAAAATACAAAGCCGACTTTTCTCTCACTCACGTCTTCTTCAGCGCGATAATCTGGATCGCCGTCTGATTTGCTTCCTCCACGGATTCTTGATACCCGGTCTCTACTATATCCTAAATGTCTTGAGATCCCAAAAGGGTCTTCATCTGTAGACACCAATTATCATAATTGGTTTTCTTCGTCAATTGCAACATCATCATACCATTAACGACTTTAGCCATCTCTCACTCAGGCACACTCCTTTCATCCTTTCTCACATTGTTTCACTCTCTCCTTTCTTTCTCGCACTCGGTACTCAGAGCATAAAGCTCTGATACCACTTTGTTGGAAAAAACTCACACACACTAAAAGAATATGCAAAGTAACTCACTATGGTGTTTTTCATTGGTGGAGAATGGGCTATTATATAGTCACTTACAAACCAAACTAAATCTTAATCTAATTTAATCTAATCTAATATGCCATATTAACAAACTAAATCTTAGATACTCCAATCGACTAAAATAACAACTAACTTAAATCTAATTCATCAAATATAAAATACTCTATCACTTTGCTAAATAAAAACAACTCTGTAATCTAAAGATTATTTAACAAAATTAAAGATTATCCAACATAATGTACATGCCAATATTTAACAAAAGAAATGTTCTAACCAACTCCAAGAAAGACCAAAATTCTTGAGGTCCCAGATTGCCTTCGTAGTACATGATACCATTCTCAGGACACTTTTCACCATCTAACAATCTTACCCTGTAATGAAAAAGATCCTCTAGCAATAGTGTCTTAATGAATCAACCAGATATTGCCCCCAGAAAAATATTTGAGAACCTGTTAGAGCTGTAATAGCCAGAATCAACCTTTCAACTTTCCGAAGAGTATGAAAAATTTAAAAAAAAAAAACCACAATGTCAACTTTTTATTAGTGTACCAAAATGTGCAACAAATAAAGAACCAAATGCATATAAATAAGGAACCAGATATGCTTAACTTCCCAAAGGCAACGCAAGTAATGCATGCCCTCGTGTTAATAACCAATAAGCGTGTTAACAATTGCTAACAACACAACTTTTTAGCACTCTTTACGATATGCTAATACCTATTAAAAATCACAAAATTATAGTTTTCACTCCTTATTTAATAAACTCTACTCATGATATTTATAGTTAAGAAAAATAGACAAAATTTAGATGCACGCAAATTTTGTCCACGCATTTATCGATTGTGCATATTATTGACATTTAACTAAATCCTTTATCACGCATATTATTATTGACATTAAATGGAATTCTTTATTATGATTATTATTGACAATAAATGAATTATATATATATATATTCAATTATATCAATCAAAATTCAAATAACTGGTGGAAAATTAATCTGACACCCCATTCCCCCGCCCAAAAAATAAAAGAAAATTCTGTTTCATCATTTTAGTCAACACAAGTGGGTAAATAATTTTTTTTGGATAGCTATGATACATTGGGAGGTTCAAAATAAATGACTCACTATAATTTAAAGACTCAGTACAAAGGAGTCTTACCATATGATCTGCAGAAATCATGAAGGTTTAAATGGTTTTTCAGGCCACAAATACTCGGGCAACCCAGCTTTCTTGCGTTCTTCTCTTTTCTCTTTGTCTCTCTGCTCCAACAGTTTGTTAGTTCTCGCAATAAAATCGTCCCTGACCTTATCCATAATTTTATCAAAGCCAGCAATTGAATTCTCCATGTGATAGCACAGTTCAGAATTAAGATCTTCAAATATCTTATACAACTCCTGCAAACAATCAAAGAAAATTAAAATTCATGTTCCATAAGAGTTAGCATTGTTTTGGAGCTATTTCTTTTTAAATTGAAGTTGTAATTTTTATAAAATAAACATAAATATTAACACACTTATGCTAGTAAAATGTCATTTAATTCCTTAATTTTTAAAAAATATCAAATTATAGAATAATGAATTCAAAATGTTTGATGAAAAGGCATACCATAGCATCTTCATTCCAGTGCTGGAGGTAGGGAGGACCAGTGGTGTAGGAACCAAGAGGCTCACGGTACCATTCCCCATTAAACGTTAGTCGATCCATCGCTTGTTCTAAGCTCAGAACTTCCCATGGCCTTAACCCGGGAATGATTTCAGCCAACTTCTTTCTGCCTCACACAGCAATCCACCCCAACCCAAAGAAAATAAGAGGAGGGGGGAGGAAGGGCAAGAGTTAGAAACCAAAACAAAATGCTGAATGTTGTAAAAATCACAATTCAGTGCTATTCTGGTAACAGTCTCAGCATGTGCATACCTTACATGTCTGGGAATGTATTTGTTGGGCATGTGGTCCTGTTCCAATATAGTGGTCAGTTCAGAGCCACTAGCCCAAAGAAATAGGGCATAGCTTGGAATTTTAACTCCAGGCCAAAGACCATCATTAGCTTCCAATACTGCTAAATCACGTCTCTTGCTTTGTATAGCCTCTTCTTGAAGTTCCTTATAAGTCTTCTTTTCAAATCCCTTCAAAGGAACCCAAGGTGGTATGCCCTTTTGTAGTTTCTGAAGCAATGCTGTTGCTGAAGCAGCAAGTCTAACTACAAAGTTGCCCAACCAAGAATTAGTTGTTATCAAATACTAACGTGTATGGGCCAGAAAAAACAATCCTCAAGCCAAAAGCAAAAACACGAAGTAAGAAGACAAACTAAAATAGCATCTAATATTATTTGAGTTCTATAGTTTTTGTCAAGAAGTACTGAAGACACAGTTATCAAGATTTTTGTCAAAAACTGGATAATGTAATATTCCAATTTTAGGGCGTTGTAAATAACCTTGTTCAAAACAGTTCCAGAGAGCCTCATATAATCCCTTTGACTGATGTAACTGAGGGACCAGAAATTTGGAAAATTACAAAGAACGATTCCTCCAATCCCAAAATTTTCTAACGATCTGAAACTAAGAAAAAAAAAATCACCACTGATCTGTGGACCAGAGAAAAATACCATATAGGTTCAACATTTGATTGATAGTGGTACCTGGTCCATTAGTCTTAGGCTCATATAAAAACAAATGCTCAAATGCTTATATATCAATCATCAGTAAAATGATGACAAAATGGTCAAATGAAATAAATATTTTAAGTTTACAATTTTTGTCATAGCTCTACTCAAGTCCAAACAATAAAGAGTATATTAGAGAAAGAGAAAATATGGAACTCAACAGACCTTCCCAAGTGGCAATTGCACGCTCCATTCCGTAAATCATGTGAATGGGTGCCCATTCATCCATATCCTCACCCCAAATGAAAGTGTTCTTATCAATAATCCCAGCACTCCATGCACTTTTAAGCGTAATCAACTCTAACGGTCCTCTTGTGCGACCCAGCCGATCCTTATAGTACCACCCACCACTCCTCATGATAACTGCATCGACAGAAATAACATCATACAACAAAAAGTAGAACTGTGGACAGATACATCAATTAACGGAATTTTTTACATCTAGAGTTTGATATTTTATTACAAAAGCTTCAACAGACAATGATAATATTGATTACATATCTCACGTCCAACTCCCATGTTATAGGAAACTAGCAATAATATAACCACAAAAATGTTCAATACAATCCGTTCTAACTTATGAATATTTCTTTTTTTCCCTCAGCAAATTACAAATTAAAAAGGTAGATAGCTTGTTTCACAACCAAACATAGAGCACCAAAATTGATAATTGCCTACGAGGGATCATGAACAAGAATCAATATATTTTCATCAAGGCTATCAATTCATACCAATTAACCCACATCAACAATGTATATTAAATATTACAACACACTTGAGAATAATATAAAGGAATTAGAATGAACTTTTTAGCATGAATTTCCCTCTTTTAGGATCTCATATTTATAACAACTTTAGATACATCATATACAATGTATGAAAGGGAAGAGAAGCGAATCTGAAAAGTTATACCCAGGAAATAGGTGTTGCACAAAGCACACAACACCTTTACAATGAATCATATTTAACACTATTCTAACAAACACAAATACTCCGGCACATATTTCACCTAGAGTCAAATCCAAAACTAGAACTGTCAAAATGGGTTATAACCTGCGAGACAACACAACCCACCAAAGGTTCAGGCCGGGTTGAGTTAAAAAAATTGTAAATTTTGGTACGAGAAAAAAATGGATCCGGCCTACTAAGAACCCAGCTCACCCAGGTTGAACATGTGGTGAGCCAAGTTGGCTCACCAACCCACCCATAAATTTTAAATATTAAATTATATAAATAAAGGAAAACCCTAAATGCTCTTCTCTCTCTATTTTGTTAATGTTGTTCAATGACTACGATAATTTACTTGACCCTTACTTTTAGAAGAGAAAAATTCAAAATTAAAATATTCTCTTAGTTTGATAGACTTTTGATATGCTAGGTAACATTTATAACATTTGAACTTCTCTGCAACATGTAGCTTATCTTCGTTTCTAAATTTTGACATATTAACGTAATCCTTTCAATTATGCCCAAAATATTGCTTCATGCTATACAATATTGTTGAGAATTTAACTTTAACTAAGTTTAATGACATTGCATGATCCATGTTATCAATTTCACTTTATAAGATAAGGTCATTGATTTTAGAATTTGAACCCAAGACCTAATTCAACACCACAGAACTTATATAAAAAACATTAGTTATATCTCTAATGAATGTGAGATGTCACGTACACCCCCTCAACAAGACATGAAGCATGCACAAATATGGGTGCTCGAACATTTAAAGATACAAGTGGCCAATAAACAACAAAAGACAGATTATGATACACGTTAAAACTTAAGCTTATCGGTTAACTAAATTTCACAAAAAACTAACTTATAAGGTAGACATCCCAAACTTGGAAGAACTACATTAGTCATATCTCTACTCAATATGTGATATCAACTTGAGTCAAGTTGTGTCTTGGTTATCGGTTGTTCATGAGTTTGGATCCATCAAGAAAACAACCTCAGCCAACAATGACCATCTCATACTTTTCACACAGCGATTAACTTTCAGGCACTGAGGTACACTAGTTTTTTTATTCATAAATAATCCAAGCCTGACAGTCATATCAATTGTAATTCTTACACATTCCATGGTTAACCGGTTAATTATTTAAGGTCCGATTAAACTAGACCCGTCTCCCATGTCTTTTCCTCAGATTTTGCCAGATATCCCTCCTTCTTGGGACATACCAAAAGCTCCTTAATTGTTTTAAGAACATTAGATTAACATCTCTTGTACATTACACTATCTGTCTCCCCTTAATTGTTTGTAAAAAAAAAAAAATCACAAGGTGTTGTTGTATATGTTTAAAAAAAGAGGTAATATGTGCAATAACTTCAACCTCAGGGAGTACATAAAAAAATAAAGCAAATTTCTTTAACAAACAAACAAAAATTTACACATTAGCTTATGTGTTACTAAATATAAATTTTGGACAATGCCATTGTTATGAAAAGTTTTGTGGAAATATGTTACAGCTCACCTCAAAGCACAACCCAAACATAAAAACACTGGCAAATAAGTAGGATTGAAAAAAAAAATGAATGCAACTCACAGTCATAGTAGCGCCTCTCGAGGTTCTTATACCCAATGGACTGGGCCGCGTCGATGGGCTTCCCGGGAGGGTAGGGCCGCTGTCTGAAATTCCAAAGCCCGAAAAAGAACTGTCTGGCGAAGTCCCAAAACTTGTCGTCGGCCTCCTGGCGGGTCTTCTGGGCCTTGCGGGGCATGGGCCGTCCGTCGAGCCCAATGATATGCGGAATCTCCTTCCACAATTCCGCATCCTCATCGTGGTAGGGTTTTTCGTTCGCCTTCAGCTCAAGCTCGTTCATCTTGTCGAGAATCTCTTCGGCGCGCGCCAGGAACTGCACCAAGGGGCTGCTGCGCATCATGTCCACAAGCTCCGCGTTCTCCCGAATTTCCTCCTCCGTGGCGTTCTCGCGCTTCTCGAAGACGGAGTCGTCGGAGCCGAAGGCGGCGTCGTTTTCAGCGAGGATTTTGTCGACCTCCGGGGTGTGGCGGTGGTCCGGGCAGGTCTTGGCCTCCCAAAGGGCCTGGCGGGCCAACATCTCGAAGTGACCGGGCTCGGAAGGGTCGGCGGCATTTTCCTTGGGCTTGCGGCGGAAGGGGTTGGGGAGGGAGATAGTGGCGAAGTTGGGGTGGAGGGAGGGTGCGTCGGCGAGGTTGAAGGCGTTGCTGGGAAAGGAGGGGAGAGAGAGAGGATTGGGAGGTTTGGAGAACCAGTTTCCCCCGAAGGGGTTGAAGTTTATGGAAGCCATTGAAGGAAAATGAATATGAAAATGGAGGTATGAGTGAAGATAGTATAGTTTGAAGTGAAGGAGTATTTCTGTTGAATTCAGAAGAGGATAAAGGAAATGGGTTCAATTCAACGTTATAGATGGGCAGTTTCTTCCTGCACCTCCATAACTTTCGTCCTGTTTTCCCAAAAACTATTTTGACATTTTTGGATCTAATAATTCAGTTATTTTTTTTCTGAAAAAAATAGTTTCGAATTATACAAAGGTTATTTTACTTCTAAATTACACAAGTTAAATTTAATTTCTGAATTATAGAATTCAGAAATATTTTAAAAAAATAACTTTTAAATTATATTATGTTTGTTTTTAAATTATACAATCCAAAAGTTAAAAAATGATTTTTGAAATTAAATTCAACTACAAATTTTTGATACTTTAAAGTCTAATAATTATTTATCATCATATTAAAGTTTTATTAAAAAAAATAAAATAAAGCAAAATATAGAACATCACACTAAACTATAAAAAATTATATTTCACAAAAGCATAGAAGCATTATATTTATTTATAAAAAATTAATTAAATTTATGAATTGTTTCCTATAAATTGACTAAAATAACTTTAACAAAGTAAAATCATTCCATAGGATAAAATGAAAACAAAATGCAGATGCCCATAAATGATGATCATGTCATGTATACTTTCCTTTGTGACAACCTTAATTTATAATTTGGGCCGACCTTGGTTTCTAATTTGGGTGATGGTTTAATTAAATATTAGTTTTGGGTTATATAAAAAATTGTGATTTTTATAATTAAAATTTACATCCAATAATTTATTGTGTAAAGTTTATTATAATGAAAAGTTTTAATAAAAAACTATATAAAAGTTATAATAATAATTTAAAAATAATGATATATTAACTTGTAAGACCCGTGAAAATTAAATAATAATAATTAATTAATTAATAAATGTGGGTAGTAAGAACATTTATGGTATTTAATTCTGGTTTGTATGATGTGGAAAAGTACTAGTTTATTGAAATGTGTGAGAGGACTTGGGTTCAAATCCTATGTATGTTATTTATGTATTAATTAATTATTATTGTTTTAATAATATGTATAATTATGTTGTGAAATAATATAATCATAGAATTATATTACTCATCATGAAACATGAATTTGTTGAATGGTTGTGTATTGGATTGAACATTGGCATGGTTATGAGTTCTAACCTTGGTAGAACCAAATTAGGCTTTCTTTTTGTCAATTTTAGTTTTGGCATGAAGGTGAAAGAGCAAGGAAACCCTAGCAGCCAAGGGGGTTGGAAAACCATCATAAGACAACCAATTAAAGGACATTAACCCATAATTTAATTGGATTTTCGTTTTATGTCATTAACTCACATTAAGGCACCATTAAAAAGGTAAATTTAGGCTAGGAGAAAGGTTTTGCAAGGCTGTTATTGAGGTGCGAGAATAGAGCACGAAAATTAGAGAGTGGGGAGGATTGAGGGAAGCTTTGTGAGCTGAATTGATTAGAATCAAGGAGAGTTTTGGTGATCAAGGGAGAACTTTTCAATTGTCAAAGATTTAGGCGAAGGAAAACCAGGTTAGGGGAGCTTTTACGCGATAACTTTATTTTTAATTTGAATGGCATGCTAAATAGGGTAATTCATGCGTTGATTAATTTAATTCTGATTGGTATACTGAATTTAGTATAATTATGTATGATTCGTATATTTCATTTTTAGAGTTTGTGATTTTGGGAAATTTTCAGAATTAGTCTGATTGGTGGTGAACTGCCGCCAGACTATCTTTTCATTGCTAGGTCGATTAGGGTTCCTATAAAGGAACCACCTGCCGAAAATAGTATAAAAATAGCTTGTTGACCAACTGTGACCGAGCCTTGCCCAGAGTTGACTGGTTGACCAGTCTTGACTTTTGACAGCCATTGAGAGATTGCCACATGTCAGGGAAGTCTCTCTCCCCATTAGGGTTTGGCTGCCATGAATGGTTCAGGCGAGATTATGGTGGTTGTCGCGGTGGCTGCGGGATTATCACGGAAGGTGTTGTTGGGTTCGCGACTGTCACGGGGGAAGTGGTGTCACGGTGGGGCTGGATGGTGGAGGAAGCAGGAGGCGCGAGTGCTATGTGGTGGCTGCCATGGAAGTGATGCCGTCGACGACGACGCATGAGTGAACGGAGTCGAGACGCAATAGAGATAGTGGTTCGAGGTTGAAGTCGCGGTGGTTCTATGAGTCATGAAGGCTGGTTCGCGTAGGGGGAAGTGATGGAGGCGCGAGAGAGGCACGACGGAGGACGATGGAGGCGCGGGAGTTGTAGGAGGTGGTGGCCGTTGTCCTGCGCAAGCTGTCACTGTGTGGTGGTGGTTGCGGGACTGCAGAGAGGACGCAGATGTCGCGCATAACTGGTGCAGCAACGGGGGCTGTGTTTTCCGGCGATTGAGCGACGATGGTGGCTTTGGGATGAAGGAGAGGAAGAGGCGCGCGAATGGCAGTTGGTGCGAGAAGATGGGGGTAGTGGCGCAGGCGTTGCTGGAGTTTCTGGTGGCCGCGTTCCGGCACGCTGCAGCGACGATCAGAGTAGCGGTGACGATCGGCGTCGGAGGTGGCGGCTGCGGAGTGTGGCGGCTGCGGAGTGTGGCAGCTGCGGAAGAGAGAGAAAGTGAGATTAGGGTTAGGGTTTGTGTTGGAAAGGAGATGATGACGTGGAAAACATTGATTGGTGATATGAGTTAGTGGAGGATTGATGATGTGGCAAACTGTCATTGGTTAATTTAGTAAGTGGAGGATTGCCACGTGGTGAAATATGGTGGACTAGAGTTTAAGTGACATTAGGGGTGCAGCTTAGTAAAAATGAAGGGTGCAGAACAGAAATGAATTACTATTACAAAAGGGGGTGTAAACCTGAAAACAGAGGGTGCAACTAGCTCCAAAAATGTTTTATTTTAAAAATAAATATTCCAATTGAAAAAAGGGGTGTAAACATGAGAATTGTGGGTGCATTCAATACCTGAACTATTTCTCTCCAAAATTCCTATTTTGGGACTTAATTTATGAATTAAAATATTCATTATTTACACCCTTGGAGACCTAAATTAAATTACAGTTGCATTATTAAACTCAAGAATATCTAATAATAAATTTAGCATGCAACTAAATACGATTTTTAAGCGCAAAAATAATACGAAATTCCCAAAATTTAATTATTGAATGTCAGTCAAGGTTCGACTCATCATAACTTCCACGCGGTTTGGAAGCGGGCAACGCTTGGCGGTACGTGTTCCCCGCTAGGCAATTTTACTGTAGCAGTATTGGTGTGATTGTGTGATATATATAACTATGCAATATTTATATGTATGTGTAATATGTTAGCTCACCCTATCTGCTTGTGTTTGGCGATGATCGTGTATGCGGTACACGGGAGCAGATGTTATTGCAGGTGGATCTGGTGAGGCCTAGAGACGGAGCAGGGCTAGTTTTGGGAGAAGATTTTATGAGAACTTTTATAAATTTTTTTTACGCTTTGAAATAAATTGTAATTATAAATATTCTGGACTTTTGGATAATTATAATCTTATTTATACTTATGGATTTTGGTTTATTATGAAACTAATAAAAGTTTATTTTAATTTTCCCGCGTTTTTGGGAATATCAGTTATAATAAATGAAGTTTTATTATTTACTTCTTATTTTATTATTTAAATTCGTATTATCCGATTGGGATGTTACATTTGGTATCAGAGCAATGGTTTTCAAAAGATTTTTGGGGTCTATGGGGAGTGAGCTTATCGTGTTTCACTTACGACTTAGTGTGTTAATTCTTTTATGTTAAACCTTTTGTTTGCATAAGGCATGACTTAAGCTGTGTGGTTTAATCCAGCTAAAATGTGGCGTGCACAAGCTTTGGCAAACAGGAAAAGAAGGGATAATACTGGGGCTGAAGAGATTGCACATGCAATTCATCGAATGGTGGACGCGATGCAACCTAATGCAGCGCAATCCAGAGCCAGAGTCGCACCTGCTCGTGCTGTGACTATGGAAGACTTCATAAGGCACATGCTAACTAAGTTCACTGGTAAGGTCACTCCGGACGAAGCGGATGCATGGCTGAGGGAGTGTGAGAAGATATGCCGAGCAATTGGATGCACTGATGCACACAAGTTGACCTTCGTCACATTCCTTCTTGTGGCAGACGCTGAGTACTGGTGGGTGGGGATGCAACAGCTGATGCACACTCGTGAAGAGCAGATGACTTGGGCCAACTTCAGGACATGATTCTTGGAGAAATACTTTCCTGACAATGCCAGATATGAAACTAATAAAAGTTTATTTTAATTTTCCCGCGTTTTTTGGGAATATCAGTTATAATAAATGAAGTTTTATTATTTACTTCTTATTTTATTATTTAAATTCGTAATATCCGGTCGGGATGTTACATAACCCACTAAAACTTACCACCTTTTACTCAATTATGTGACAATGTACATGATTTCTTAAATCGCTAACATTGCCAATTTTATAACATTCTCCGATGACTGAAATGGTGAGCTTTATTATTTCAATTTGTGAAAATGTTGTGTAGGTTGCGGGTTTTGAACACGAGAAGGATGCTCAGCTTGTGCCAAATGTCCTTCATATTTGCCTAGCTCAAGTGCGTTATTAGATTATAAATGAGACTTAATAAAGTTTTTCTTTTTTCTTTTCACCAGACCAAAACATGTCACATAAATTTATTTGCATGTCTGTGGAAGGAATATTTGAGTTTAAGGGCGGTGAGGGTCAAAAAATTAGAGTTGTGGACAGGAGATGAAATATTATAATTTAGTGATCCTTGTTTAGGATGGAGGAATTTGAAAATAGTTTAATCTCATGTTCCGTTGGTGGAGTTTGGCCTTGGTTGTTTGAAGTCAATGGCCTTTGTTGAATCCATTTCTTTGTATTGTTGCCTAATTAGCATTTTACTTGGTGAATTAATTTTTAATGTTAGATTCATAGTATTGATAGTGTTATTTGTTATATGATAGGGTTCAATAGATATAAGTGTCTATAATACCATAAATTTCACATAAATTTGTTATTATATCATGCATTAATTGATTACATTTTGTAAGCAAAACAACCCTTTTTAGCTCTAAGTAACATAACAAGGTATGAAGAATTATAATTTAGTGAAACTAATGATATTTTTGATGTTTTATAGTTATTTTAGAGGAAAACAACAACGATGTAGCCAAGCCATAACTATTGGCGTTGAATATTGAAGGTAGAAGATACAAAACAATTAAATTTGTCCTACTAGCTGAGCGACGCATAATGGTGTTGAGCCACAATAAAAAATCTTTTGCAAAAGGAAACCCAAAGCACCAAAAGTAGGGGCTAAACTACCAAGGAAACCCTCCAAGGAAGGAAAGCTCAAGTGTTGATCACCAGAACATGGAGTTGAAATGAAAGGAAACCCTTGTTGTTGAGCAGTACAAAATGAAGCTGAGCACCGCCTAAAATTATATATAAATACAATGCCTTGCTTCTAGTTTTATCATCTCATTCTTATCTTCTTTTGGCACTCTCTATGTAATAAATTAGAATATCTTAATGAGAGGCATAGAAGAGGAACAACAAACTCCTAGAGTTTAGCTTTCACTATCAACATGAGTAGCTGAACTCTCATGTGTTGAGGTTAAATGTAATTGATTCTAATTCTCTATACTGCTACATCTTTAATATTTATGTTTGATTTTATTCAATAATTTGTGGTTTTAATTTATGTTTATTGTTTGGATAAATTGACAACTCATCTTATTTCATTAGTTTGGATTGAATTGGAAGACTAGTCTCAAACTATGGTCGAATCAAATCATCTCATTCTTATTAGAGGCTTATACATGATATAAAGGGTGGGCTAGTTATTAAGTCTTGCACTTAAGGAAAGAAATCATTCAACCATGAGTGGAAGAATCACATTGGGTCTAAAGTTCTTAGATTCTATAGAAACTGCATTAAACGTACCATGAGTGGAATAACACCAAAACAGAAACTGCATTAAAAAAAACAGCATATTAGGCCTCGGTTCATACCAGAACCGAAGCAAAAAACGTACTTTTGGCCTCGGGTGCAACCAAAACCGAGGCCAAAAGGGTATCGAATTTTTTTTTTAAAAAAGCCCATATGGCCTCGAGTGCAGCGAAAATCGAGGCCAAAAGGGTATCAAATTTTAAAAAAAAGAAAAAGAAGCACATATGGCCTCGGGTGGAACCAAAACCGAGGCCAAAAGGTGGGCCTCGATGACCTCGGGTTCCATTAAACCGAGGCAGAAGGGGCCTCTATGGCTTCGGTTCTTAACCGAGGCCGACCTCACCCCAATATGCTTCGGTTCCCGAACCGGTGCAAAATATTAAAAACAACTGCTGCCAAAGCCCCTTCCTGCACTGGTGCTAGGTTATAGGAATGGGCCTAGATCTACCGCAGAGTACTTCTAGGAAATTGAATAAATGGTATACTAAGTATAAAAGATAAGTAGTACATTAGAAGAAGATGAGATGAAATTCAACCTCAACATATATTTTTTTATCATATTTTCTAATTATTAGTTAAACTTTGTTTTTATGATCAACACAACTTAATCAAATATTTTTCCATTAAATCTATAAGTAAATATTGGATAATTTTAACAAATCCAATGGAAGGACACTTGTTTGATACTACTATGCATCAACACACTTGCTAGAATTGGTTGCTATTTTAGTATCTCATCACCCACTAATCAAAAAGCAATGTCAATATGAGAGAACCCCTCATATGGTCTCATTAGACAATTTGAGAATTATGGTTTTTATGTTGACAATCCCTTATAGTCAGAGAACAAAGTTAGAATTATAACTTTAGACTCCATTTGCAATAATGCTACACACGAACAAAAAGATATTACCAAAATTACTGATTTTATTAAAGAAGAAAGAGACAATATTGACCCTATTAGACAATTTGATCTTGTTTGTTCCATTAGATAGTTTGATCTTGTTGGTTCTCCTATCAATTATAGACAATCTTCTCCTATAAGGAAACCATTTGTGTATTTGAAGGATTAATTCTAACCAACTCCTTTAATAAATCACAAAAAATTAAATATCCAATGTCAAATTATGTTTCCTCTAGATTTTCTTCTAAACACAATAAGTGCTATACTATGATATCCCCTATCTTTGAGCCAAAATTCTATAAGAAAACTGTAAAAGGATTCTAACTAGATTAGAGCCATGAACGAAGAAATTAAGGCTCTTAAAATCAACAACACCTAGAGCATAGTCACTCTTCCTCAACATAAACAAGCTATTTATTGCAGATAGTTATACAAAGTTAAGTATAGAGCAAACAATTCTTTATAATTATACAAAGCAAGGTTCATGGATAAGGGTTTTACATAAAAAAAGGTTTATATTTTCTTCACACTTTCTCACCAATTGTAAAACTAACCATTGTGCATGTCATTCTAGTTGTTGCAGCCATCCTACACAACTAGATGTTAAGAATTCCTTCCTACATGAAGATCTCAATGAAGAGGTTTACGTGCAGCTACCTCTAGGCAAGCTAGAAGGTAATGAACTCTAGGTTGTCTTTTTTCTTTCAAAATCATGGTTTTAATCAAGGTTCTTTTTATCATTTTTTATTTATTAAATTTAGAGATAGAGATATTACATGTTAATAGTTCACTTTAGTGCTTTCGTGAAAGAAAGCACAATAATCCAGGTTGTGACTTGATCCAGCTGACCTCCAACAGAAAATAATTAATGTATCCTACAATAATCTTTTTTTAGCAATTGTCCCATTGAGAATCAAACTCTTCAATATTGTGCAATCCACAATAATCTCCCTTGAATAATTATCCTACTGAGAATTAAACTTGTTCCACAACTCTTTCTACTTGAGAGTGTAGTATTCCAAGTGTGTTGACTTCCACCACACGACAACTTATGCATCCAAGAACATGTTATTGGATATTGGATTTACATATAGGAAGGACTATTGTCTTATGAAAATCAAAGAAGCAACCTACCATATCTAGAATTTCTTTTGAAGTTGAATATCATGCTATTGCATCCGCTCGTTGCAAAATTCAATGATTGCATCCAACTCTCTTTTTATGACAACCAAGTTTTTTTTTTTTATTTTTTTATGAAAGGATGAAGTATATAGAAATTGATGTCAGTTGGTTAGAGAAAAAAGTCATTGCCAGTTTTCTCAAGTTTCTACTTGTTTCTTCTAGAAACCAACTCAATGACATTCTCACAAAACCTCTTCCTAACCATTTTTTACGATAATTGTTTCAAGCTGAAAATGGTTAACCTTCACTCTTAACTTGATGGGAATCTTAGATAGCCAACTTGCTTATTATTTTTAAATGGTCTAAGATATGTGTAGACAGTTTTTACTATCTATTATATTATTATATAGTTTAATGCTAAATAGCTTGCTTAGATGGTATGATAATCTTATTTAGTTTATGACTTTTTTATTTATTTTTTCTCTTCTTCTCTTCCTATGCATTTGATATTATAGGCTGAATATATTACGTAATTTTGAAACTTATAAAACTAAATATGATATTAATTTCGCTTGAGAACAAAATTTACGCACGTTAAGGAAACTACAAGAATAAAAAATGGATTTAAGCAATAAAATAATTTTTTAGTTTCTTTAACATATACTTTTCTGTATTTTTAGTCTTCCTAATTTTAAAACGTATTGCTTCTGATATCTCCAATATTATTTAAGTCACTTTTCTTTATTCTATAAAACTTTATGTAAACAATTTTTATAAGATAAAAGAAAACTTTTTTTATCTAAACTATTTTGAATATAAAAATTATTTTTTTTACCTAAACTATTTTGAATATAAAAAAACTATCATTTTTATCGAACATTTTGAAGAAATAAATAGAATATTTTATATTTTATGATATTTTTCTTACGAATTTATTATAAAATTTTGTATTAAAAAATATTTTTTGTTATTTTTTATAAAATTTTTAATTGATAAATAAATATTTTTGTGAATAATTACTTTTTATATAATTATAAAATTTGCAAGTATTTTTTGTAATTTTTTGTGTGAAAAACTTATTTGTAAAATATATTTCTCAAAAAATTTAATAGTAATTTCTTGTAAATTAATTTTTATAACAAAAACTTGTAATATGAAAAAAATTTCAAATTAAAATTGATAGAAGATATGTGTGTTTTTCTGATAATGTATATAAGTTCTAAATAGATTTTTCTGAAGATACTAAAATCAAATTTAAAACTTTTAAACAATATTTTATTCTAAACATAATAAAATTGGAAACTAAGATGATAATGTTTTGATAATAAATTTACAGATGAAAAGAAAAGCACTTTGCAGGAAACAGATGAGACAAGAGAGGGAAGAAGATACCTTTCTTCCACAACCTATGAATCACACAACACAACAACACAAAAGAACACAAAGACAGCACAACAACTACTACTAAACAAAACCCTTTGATTCTTAAGAAACACAACACATGAAAATGGCTCCTTCTCTTCGTTCTTTTCCTCGCTCATTCTTCTTCTGTTGCTTCCTCCTCCTTTCTCTTTTTCTTCTGCTCTTGCTCTTGGTGCCACCATCATCTTCTTCATCTTCTTCTTCTTCTGCCCCAAATGAGAAGGTAACTGTGTCACTCTACTATGAGAGCTTGTGTCCCTATTGTGCTGATTTCATTGTGAATCGTCTTGTGAGGCTCTTCCAAACGGATCTTATCTCCATAGTCAACCTCAGATTGGTCCCTTGGGGAAATGCTTGGATTGCACCCGATGGTTCTGTCGTTTGTCAGGTAAAATTTCTTCCACTTTTCTTTTCATATTGTTGATTTTTTTTCTATCTAAACCTAATTATTTTAAAGGGAAAAATCTAACTTAATTTTTAGTATGTTTTGTTGTTATTTTTAATTAAAATTTAAGTTTTTTTTTTCTGATAGTTTGTAGTTATTATTAATGCAAACTTTCATTAGGAGGATTGTGAGTGTTCTAAGTTTTCTGAATGAGAATATTATCTAAGTAGTTGGAGTTGGAATCAAATTTTATTCTTCATTTAGAAGAAGTTTGGATAAACTTTTTCTTTATTAGAATTTTTAAGATACATTTTTTATGAATAAGTTAATATGTCAATTTCTTTTAATTTTTTTTCCTTTATACATAAATTAATTGTAATTTATAGAAAATATCTAATTCCTTTGAATTTTAATTAATTCTCTACATTCTGATGAACAACCTTTTTTTTTTTATATTGATTTTTACTTGTCATTTTACTATATGAGCTCCTCATTTGAACTCTTTGCATGATTATGCACAAAGTGGTTCCAGAAGAAATCTGAAAGCAGAAGTAGAAGTTATGATATTGAAAGAAAGTTGTAAGAGTTATGGGTCAATTTCTGGGATCCCTAAAACGTAATTTAAAGGCACTGTCATCCTAATAAATTCTTGCCCCTTAATTTGCCCAAGTGATTCCGTGCCCGAATTCAATACTTCAACAACCACAATTATCAACCTTTAGGGATAAGGTAAAAAGAAAGGAGTTAGGTCTCAATGGGGAAATAACCTTATTTTTGGATGTCATCTCTCTTGTCTCCTTCCTCCTTTCCATATCTATTTTTTTTAAGTGTTTTATATTTTTATATTTTTAAAATTTATATTTCATTTTCTTGAATATATTATTTAATATTGAGATAAAAAGAATATAGGTTTTATTAAGTGAATTTAAGTTTAATTTAATTTTTCAAAAGTTGAATTTTACAAAATGAGGTTTATATATATTTATAATTTGATTTTATTTCTAATGAATATAATTTTTTTTATCAAACTCTACAAAAAATAAGAATTATCGATAAATTAAATTCATTGATAAATCAAAATTATAGATGATATATCGACGACCAAATGTTTTTAGTAAAATATTCGTCGATAAATTTTATTGAGAGATAAAAAAATTATCAATAATTATCGACGAACATAAATCAATTAGTAATTATTTATCTGTAAATATTTGTTGGTAATTATCTATCCGTAAATATTTGTCAGTAATTACTGATGAATTTTTTGTCGTCGATAAGTTAAAATTATTAAGGGCCTACCAACAATAAAAAATTCCTTGGTAAAATACTCGTTGATAAATTTTGTTTGTAAAATCTATTGGTAAATATTGTTATATGATTCTTCTTCTCTTTTTTGTCCTTCTTCTTCTTCTTCTTTACTTTTTTTTTCTTCTTCTTTCGTTCTTCCTCTTCTTTGGTCTTGCTTTGGTTATGCTTCTCTCCACTTCTCCTCCTCCCCTTCCTCATTCTCCTCTTATTATTTTTCTTCTTTGGTTATCCTTCTTATAGGGTTATTCTTCTATTCTTCTTTGTTTCTTCTTCTTTTGCGGTTGTCTTTCTTATATGGTTATTTTTCTGTTCTTCTTTGTTTTTTCTTCTTCTGCGATTATTCTATGGTTCTTCTACTATGTTCTTTTGCGATTATCCTACAGTTCTTCTATTATTCTTTTTCTCTTCTTCTAAAAGTAGTTTTTTTTTGAAAATTCCTTCTGAATTTCTCATTTTAAAGTAGAAATATAGCAAGAAATTTAATACTCGTTTATAAACGGGTCAGGTGCAGATATCATACTACCTGTACTCACTAGTATCCGTTACCCACCAAAAATTAAAATTAAAATTTAATTTATATTTTGTTAGGTTAAATTTAATTAAAATTAAAATTTAATTTATATTTAATTTAGTTATTTATATTTATATAATTATATTTAAATTTTATTTAAAAAATTTATAAAATATATATTTTTTAAATATTCGCAGGTATACTGGTATACACCGGTACCCGCGGGTTTTAAAAAAAAGTCATGGGTATTTTTTAAGCGAGTACCCAATGGACAAATAGGTGGGTAGTGAGTATTTTGTTTTGCAGGTTGGGTAGCAGTATGTACTATTCGTGCCTGACCCGACTTGTTGTCATCTCTATTGACAAGAAAGGGTGACAATATCAAAAGGTGGCACTGAGAGAATTTTTTCCTTTTATGCATCCCGATGGAGGTTAAAGAGGAAACTTGAGAGTGAAAAACAAAATAGCTTAGTGCAAGTTCAATGTTCATGCAAATTTTGTCAAGGGTAAATTACTTGTATATTGCATAATTAAAAAAGGACAAAATGAAACGTTTTTTTTTTGGCATAAAAGAAACTATCCTTTATTTTTAATTTAAGAATGATAAATTATATGAGACTTTTTATTTGCTCCATTTTTTTCTCTTTGCACCTTTTAAAACTATTTAATATTCAAATAAAAAGAAAAGGCTACCAAAAGAAAAAGAAAGGGCAAACAAAATCCTTATATTCCATTTGTAGTACAACGGTTAAGTAGTACCACCCTACTATACCTAAGTGACAATTACTCACTATTCAACCCTCACCCGTCTCACCGTTGCTCATCTCTCCCCCTACATTATCTTCTAGTCACGTATAACATACAATCATTGCAGGAAGGATAAAAGCACCACAACAAAAACATAAGGGTAAGCTAGTGAAATATTAACAAGTTATATGCTCACACACTTACCAATGCGGAAATTTGAAAGACTCATAATCATATCATACAATAACAATTCATAAACACAAATGCATTCTAGACTCAATTTTCAAAATGACATGTATTGAATTGAATGCTCATGAAGTAATGCCCTTGTCATGTAACTTTATAAAGCACTGTAACGACTAGTCTTGGTTCTGCTTGGTCTAAAAATCACTCATGATAGGGTTAGTTCACTATAGCTTAGCCAGAAATGTGTTTTCCTACACCAAATCCTGCTATATGAACCTTGTTCAACTCTCACTACCTAAACTTCATTCTTTATATGAGTTTATGAGTTTAGTAGAGTTAGGATGACTTCACTATCTAGGCTCTTACTCAATACATACCCTAACACTAGACAATGTAACAATTCTTCTTAGAATTAACCACATTCATACAATTCATAAATAAACCAAAATGTTCAAACACAATCCTCCTATAAGCATGAAATCATCACCTTCACCATTTGAATCGCATTCACCCCTTCTCATTCATACAACAAATTCATATCACATGTCCATACATAAAATATAAAACAGTTAACCCAATAGTTGTGTGGTACAAAAAACCAATTTCTATACAACATAACATTCACTATCACCACAAAATCATCATCCTTCCATGTATTCACTATGTTCCAACATTCAAAACCATATTTCATTAAATCAATATTATAATCACCTTTGAAACCTCATATTTTCAATCATCACATAACACTCAACCATCATAGACTCACTATACGAGTCCCCTTTTCACTCAACGAGACACCCCTGGAGGTAAACTCGTCCAACGAAAAGGTGTCTTGCCCAATAAATTCGGCACTAGAGCTAAAATCCCACACATTCAACTAGCGAACTTAACCCTTGCTCAACCACCCTATGCTTTATTGATTTCTCAAAATAAACTTGCCCAACAAATAGGCCCCTAGAAGCTTGTTTTATTAAGCTCGCCCAACGAGCTCTGACTCGCCCAACAAGTGGAACTTCTGGTGCTCTCTAGAATTATAATTCTTCTAGCTATCCTTCAAAGCTAAATTCCCTTAGCTTTATAAGCACTACCACTCACAACTAGAGACCTAGAATATGTTATCAAAAAAAGACAAAAGTTTAGTATAAGATAGATTAAGATGAAAGAATCACTTCTCTCAACTATCCCACTAGAAATAACACAAAAACTAGAAATGAGTGATTTTATAGAGAAAAAGAAACTTACTCTATTTTAAAATTTGATCGGTTCAAAATGATTCTTACCTTTTCAATTTTACCGTGGTGCAATTAGATTTTGAAAACGATTAGAAAGAAATTGAAAATAAAAGAAAGGAATGTTTGGAGAGAGAGAGAGACACGACTTACACCATTCATGATTAATTTTAAAAAAAATTGTTTCATTTTGTAAAAAAAAAGTAACGTTGACCCAAGTATACAAATATCTTCAAGCTATAATAAAAAGAATTAAAAATGATGAAATATATGTTTCATCACCATATGAAATATGTATTTTTTTAATAAAATCATTTTCTATTTCATTTTGTTTTATAATTTATTTTTACCATCATTAATTTTATTTTATTTTTCTCTTAATTATTGCAGCATGGAGAGGATGAATGCTTCCTAAACACAATTGAGGCCTGCACTATTACAATCTATCCTGACGTGGTAGAGTTCCTATATAACAATTTTATAAACTTTATTTAATTTATCTTTTAACTTTTAGTTTCTTAAAAAATTTAGTTTAACTCCAACTCAATCTTACAAATTATAAAATCGATTTATAAAATGAAATTTCCATTTATTTATACAGAATGACAAATGATATCTTTAAAGTTGCTAAAAATGATTTTAAAAAACTTAGAAAAAAAAAGTCATCATACTAACCTTAAGTAGTCATGCATCACATTTTCATGCATCACATTTTCATGCATGCAGAATGTAAGATTTCAGATTTGTTGACTTTAATAAGTTAATTAACACATAATTACGGTTCATGCAGGTGCAGCATTTCAAATTTGTTGAGTGTTTGGAGCGCTTGAGTTTAGAAGGGAGACACAGGCAATGGATGAACTGCTTCCAAATGACTGGTTTGGGCACATCACCTATTGATTGTTACACAACTGGAAATGGGAAAACTGTTAGTTATTTTTACTCTCTTATTTCACTCTTCATTTATGTCTTCTATAATTAATATACGTTATTAGTAAAATCAATAAATTTAAGAGTTAAATATATTTAGTTCTTTAACTTGGACACGAGATTGGAATTTATCTTTGTTCCAAATTTCAACACATTTTGGCTCCAAAACTTAAAAAATAAATAGATATAGTCTTTTTAATCCAACAACATCAATTTTTTTACGTGTTAAATAATGTTTCAGATTGACATTTGAACTGGAACGTGTCAAATGATGTAAACAACTCAACACTAGCTTAAAATGTCATTTAACACGTAAAAAAAAATTCACATAGTTGAGTTGGAAGAACTATTTATTCATTTTTAAAGTTTGAGATCTAAATTGTATCAAAGTTTGAAACATAGACGAATTCTAATTTTGTTGTCCAAATTTAGAGATTAAAAATATATTTAATCCTAAATTTAGTATATTAATAACTAATATTTTATGATAGAAGAATATAATTTCATATATCAAATTATATGCAAACAACCTTATGTGTCTACCAAACAGATTCACTTGAAGTATGGAAAAGAAACATCTGAGCTTAAACCACCCCATAAATTTGTTCCATGGGTGGTTGTCAATAACCAAGCGCTCCAAGAGGTTTGTGAGTGATGTCAAACTGAAGATTGTAGAACACAACTGAATATTGAATTATGGCGAAATTGTTTTGACTTTTCTTGTGTGATGCAGGACTACAGAAATTTTGAGACCTATATTTGTAGGGCTTACAAAGGCAAAATGATGCCAAGTGCTTGTAGATCATCACATTCAACAAAAACTTATGATGAGTCAAATGAAAAAGACAATAACTTCTTTATACCTGTTTGCTATGCAGATGAAGCAAGAAATCTGACCTTACACTTTGGAAAGTAGATTAAGTAGTACTGATTTAAATTAGGTTGGCATATATACTTTTAATGTGATTATTCATGTGGGTGTGTAAAATATTTATACTTTGGAGATAAGCTTAAGCTTCTATCGACCAATTTATAACTTTGAATGTTCACCATAGAAGTGTAAATTATCATAATAAGATACTAGAAAGTGCTGATTTATTTCATTTTAATTTTCTAATAATACATATTTTGAAAATGCTGAATTTTATGATGTCTCCTCTTCATCCGATGGATCATCTAACAATGTCTGATTGAGATGTAAATATCTATCATCCAAATATTAACTTCTATCTATTATTAAATAATTTTTTTATTAGTTTATTGGACTTTGTTATTCTTTCATGTAGTTAATTACAATTGTAATAATTTTATCTATATAGGTTTAACTAATTAAATTAATGAAACTTTGGATTAACTCATTTATATAATTCATTATTATCCATTTTCTTATAATTTACTCTTTCATATTTAAGTGGGTGTACTAGCAATATTGTTCTTATATGTGTTCATAACAAATGTTGGTAGAGAATCATTTTCATTTCTTTTGTTCTTTTCAATTTTTTTAAAGACATTATTTCTATGTTCACTTAAATGTCACTAGTCCAAATATATCAATTAAGTATGTAGTATATGCTACAAACATATGAAAAACATAACCTACAAAAACATTCTGATATATTTTAAATAACTAATAAAGTATAGGCCATAGTTCAAATAAAAACATAACCTATATTTTGGGTTTATAAGTATAGGCTATAATTCACTGAGGGAACCTAGCCTATACTCAGATAGTGAGAGTATAATATATGGTTCTTTGATTGAATTGTAGCCTATACTCAAACACCCTGAGTATAGACTATGATTTTACATAGAATTGTAACCTATCCTTCCTTAAATAGGATTAATTTCAACATTTTTTACTTGACTCGCACATTACATGTGTGTTTAAAATGTAACATGTTTTTATTTTTGGGATTCTTAATTTTGTCACCAAAAAGAATAATATTAATTGAGAATTGTTTGCTTATAAAAAACATAAAGCCTAAATATCTAAGTCATTTAATCATATATGAAAAATTAAAATTAAAAATTAGTTTAAGATAACATAACTCTAAAGAAAAAGTCATATAGTGATAATTCAAATTGGACTTCATAATGGAAAAAGATAATAGAACAACTAGTTCCACTACCCCTACTATAAGTAACTTAAAAGAAAAAAAAAGAAAAAGAAGAAGAAACTAAATGAATTAGAACAAAACACTATAAGAAAATTCTTAAATAGTGACAAATTTTTTTAGTGAAAAAAATGAGTCACTATAGTAACCAATTTAGATACCAATTTATAAACTAAAAATTATTGGTAACTAAAATGGTTTCTAAATTTGTCTCTAAATTAGTCACTATAGTGAATTGGTCTCTAAAGTTGTCATTAACATTAGCTACCAATGTTTTTGTTATCAAATGAATTGACTTCTAAATTGGTCTCTAGACACCAATTCCTTTGGTAGCCAAAACCTATATAGTTAATGTTAGCGACAAATTTAGAGACTAATTCACTATAATGACCAATTTAGAGAACAATTTAGAAACTATTTTAGTTACCAATAATTTTTAGGTTATAAATTGATATTTAAATTGGTCACTATAGTGGCTGATTATTTTGTCACTAAAATTGGTCATTATATGAGTATTTTCTTGTAATGATACATATACTTTACACTTAAAAAATATTTATAATTTATCTCTATCATGTATGTATGAAACAAAAAGGAAGAGGAGAGAGAATATAAACATCATCCCCATCTTTTTATTTCATTCTTGTGAGCCTTCACACAACCATTTTCCTCCCTCGTTTCATCTCATCTTCACCCCTTTCAAAATCTAACTGCAACACATATCAATTGAGTAGATAGGGAACATTTTAAAGCATGTAAGTTTTCAACATTCTGATTTAGGGGGAGTAACCTTTTTGTTTGTCTACGTGTATGATATTATTGTGACTAGTAATGATGAACATGAATAAAAAAGATTGAGTCAATGTCTGGCCAGAGAATTTGAAATTAAGACCTTGGGAAATTGAAAGATTTCCTAAGAATTGAAGTTGCTCACTCCAAGAAATGGATTTTTATATCTCAACATAAGTATATTACTTATTTGTTGCTAGAATAAGTCAAATGGCCTACAAACCATCAAACACACTTGTTGATCCAAATGTAAAGTTGAGGAATTTTGTTCATAAGAAACAAGAATATTAGTCTTAAAGCATATACTGATGCTGATTATGCAAGTTCAATTGTTGATAGAAAATCGACTAGTAGTTATTGCGCTTTACTTAGTGGGAACTTGGTAACTTGGAAGAGTAAAAAACAAAGTGTGGTAATCAGGTCCATTGTTGAAGCAGAATTTTGAGCAATGGCTCAAGGGATATGTGAGCTATTGTGGCTGAAAATTATCCTAGAAGACTTGAAGATAAAATATGATGGACTTGTGAAGCTATATTGTCATAACAAATATGTAATTAGCATGGCCTATAATCCAGTCCAACATGATAAAACCAAACATACTGAACTAGATAGACATTTTATTAAAGAAAAGCTTGACAATGACATGATTTGCACACTTTATTTCTTCTCAAGGACAACTTGCATATAAAGCTACCAAAGGACTGCACTACAATAATTTTGAAAGAATTATATCCAAGTTGCGAATGGAAAACACTTACCAACTTAAGGGGGGAGTTTGAGATATTTTTTGAAACTTATGACGTTATTCTTATTTATTATAATTATGCATCTATTAGGCTTTAAAAAGAAAGGTGCAAACTTGGCCTTAAAAATTGGCTTTGTAAGTTCGAGTTAGGCCTAAAATTCACTTTTTAACATGGTATCAGATACATGGTTTAGAGTCTATACTAGTAAAATTTGTTGTTTGTTGGGTTTATTATCCACCCACTTTTGGATCGCTATCGGACCATCCACCAACGTCTAGAAATTAGGCAGATTCATAGTATATAAGTAGGTTCAAACCTCACCTAACAAACTTTCGTGAGGTTGGCTTAAACCTAAAGTCCACTTCTTAATAATAAATTAGTCTTTCTTGGTCCATGATCTCATCACTAAGTAAGTTCCATATTTTGCATTCTCTTTCTAAAGTCTGCATTCATGATGATGTTTATAAGGAGAAATAACAATTTTATAGTAAATTGAGTTTTAATTTAAAATATAAGGTTTTGGATTATTAAGTTTGGAAAATTCCAATTTGAATAACTTTTTCTTGACACTCTTCTTTTCTCATGCTCTCATAGACCTACGTTCTTTAGGTTAAAAATTGAGGAAATGAAATGGGGTGCCACGTGTTTGTTTATGGATTTTTTGAACTTTTTATTTATTTTTCGAATTTTTTTATATTATTTATTTATTTTTTTAAAATTTTAAAAAAAAATTAAAAATTTGTCACGTGTCAAGCTGATATCATGCCACGTGGCTATGATAGTGCCATGTGTCACAATTATGCCAGGTGTCATTTTCTCATTCTCAATTTAGTTCCTGTATTTTAATTTTTGTCTCAATTAATTTAGTCCCAATTTTTGTAAAAATTGTGCAATTTCGTCCCCTTCCAAATTGAAACAAAAATTAACTTTCATATAAATGTTATACAAATATTTTTATAAAAAAATAAAAAAAAAATTCAAAAAAAAAAATAAAAAAAATAAATAAAAAATCCAGAAATTGACACGTGACACCCAATTTAACAATGTTACTACACCACTAACGGAAAGAACTTGATTGCATCAAATTTCCCAAAATAGGGACCAAATTGAGATAAAAAAAATTGAGGGACCAAATTGATATTTTGCTACGAACATGGGGACCAAAGAAATAATTTAACCATATTTTAAATTTTCTGTGATTAGGTTATTTGGGTTTTAACTTTTGATGAATTTTGATTACATGTGAAATGTTAAACAAATTTTGAAAGTTATTGAAAAGTGAAATTTGGTTGAATTTGAATTTGTCGTAGATGATTAGTTTATGTATTAAATAAAGTATAATGTTTTATGTTTGTTAGGAATGTGAAATTAATATTAGACAATTGTTTTAAATGTTGAATTGATATTTGATAGTTATTTTAAATGTTGAATTGTCGCTCAATGAAATCAATATAGTGGAAAATTCAAAATAATTACAAAAAACCGGCCAATGAAATGGGATCTGGTAAAAAATTGCACTCCCCAACCAAATGTCACTCAACAATTTTTAATTCCGATGTTTAAGAGTTCCAAAAAGAATTGGAGCTTTATTATTTAGTTGAATAAATACAAGAATAAAAACTTAAATAATGACCAAATTTAGTGATAATAAATAATTAATCATTATAGTGACCAATTTAGATACTAATTTATAAACTACAAATTATTGATAACTAAATTAGTTTCAAAAAAGTATAATTGGTCTCTAAATTGGTAACTAAAACAATTTCTATTATGAATTGGTCTCTAAATTGGTCACTAACATTAGCTACTTAGGTTTTGGTTTCTAAAGGAATTGGTTTCTAGATTGGTCTCTAAATAATTAATTAGATGTTAACAAAAAGAAGGAAGTCTAGTGATTTTGAATAATGATCAAGCACTAATGAAGACAAAGTGTTTAATTATGCAAATGTTATCTTGTAAAATAAAATAAGTGTATTGTAGAATAGTTTAATTAAACTTAGAATCAGCAACATTGCATTCGTCTCTCTAGAAGGTTTCTTATTTTTAGAAAAAATACAGTGATAATCGATTATCACTATTGATAATCGATTATCACTATTGATAATCGATTATCTGTACAGAACTTGTATTGTTCGAAAACCTACTAGAATAATCGATTATCTCCTGAAATAATCGATTATCCTGTTCAAAATTTGCTTTTCAGGAAACTTACTGGAATAATCGATTATCCTTAGTGATAATCGATTATCCTTGGCAGTTGGAACTTAACGATTCAGTTTTTAACCTAATTTTCAAAAACCTACTGGAATAATCGATTATCCTTAGTGATAATCGATTATCCTTGGCAGTTGGAACATAACGATTTAATTTTTAACCTAATTTTCGAAAACTCTATTTAAGGAACTGCAGTTCAACTTCAAAAATACCTTTTTAAGATTCAGAGTTTTTTGGCTGTGACTGCAAAGTGTTGCTCTGTGAGATTCTTAAAGAAAGATTTGAAAATCTAGTGTGAGTGAGTGATAACTTTTTCTAAGTGAGTTCTTAGAAGATTGAGTGTTGTGCTGTTGCTAGGAAAGCTGGTTATCCTCTGTGAGATTCAGGGGGAGTTTTGTTCATCTCTTGTGGTTGTTCAAGAAAGGTGTTTTCTAATCTTTACTCTTATATAATCTGTTGTAATTTGATTATTATAGTGATTGAGTTAATCTCCTTGTTTAAGAGATTAACAACTGGACGTAGGATCTTTTGATCCGAACCAGTATAAATATCAGTATGCATCTTCTTCCCTTAAACTCCTTATTTATCTGCACTTGCATTTAAAGTAACTATTATTTTAAGTTAATTAATTAAATTTTGAGAAAAATTTTAAAACCTGTCAAGTTTTTTTAAAATCCAATTCACCCCCTCTTGATTTTTGACCATTGTTTAGTCATTCCGTTGCGCGATACCAACAATTGGTATCAGAACTTGCTTTGATAGTTATTCAAATTCTTCGAAAATGGTAGGGTCAAACCAAACATTTGCTGAAGGTGCGTCTATCAATAGACCTCCACTTTTCACGGGTGAAAACTATCCTTTCTGGAAAGTCAGAATGCAAATATTTTTAGAATCAGTTGATAGGGGTATTTGGGATGCTGTTTTGAATGGACCATTTGTGCTTGTTAACGTTGTTAATGAAGTGCAGGAACCAAAGCCTTTTGCTCAATGGACTGCTGATGAAAATAGGCGAGCTCAATATGATGTTAAAGCCAGAAACATTATATCATCTGCTCTAACTCTTGATGAGTTCTACAGAATTTCTGTCTGCACCAGTACACGCGAGATGTGGGAAATCCTTCGAGTGACTCATGAAGGAACTAACGATGTCAAACGGGCTAGAAAGACCTCCTTGATACAAGAATATGAGATGTTTCGAATGCAGCAGGGAGAAACCATATACGATGTGCAGAAGCGGTTCACTTACATTGTCAACCATCTCAATGGGCTAGGTAAAACCTTTGATACTGATGAACTTAACATAAAAATTCTTAAATCTTTGAATAGGACTTGGCAGCCAAAGGTGATGG
>Ga0214543_1002105_pt1 | contig 39122 bp, 16 predicted proteins | sample CNSS2metaG_FD_160094 | JGI IMG/M metagenome (GOLD analysis project Ga0214543, IMG submission 160094) | Root nodule microbial communities from cowpea collected in UCLA plant growth center, Los Angeles, California, USA - CNSS2 | ecosystem: Host-associated > Plants > Roots > Nodule | place: USA...
TACACTAAAAAATAAAAAAAAAAAAAAAAAAAAAAAAAAAAAAAAAAAAAAAAAAAAAAACGCTTTCAATGTCTACCACTTTTGCTATGACATGCACCACCAGTGCATAATCTACTGTTTCAAAGCAGCAAGTTAACTACTTCAATCCAGCAACACAAATTTACTCAACTACTCTGTTGTTCATTCAAGTGGGGCATTTGTTAACTTAATCACCATAATCTAATCAAACATTTAAATAATAATACTATAATCTTTAATTTAAACACATACCATTTTTGTCGAAACATGCAGTGCCCCATCATTCATTCTCAGCTTAAAAATGCCTAATTATGTATTTCAAACGTTCAACCAAGAAAAAATTGTACCATACAACCTCCCCCAGTTTCACTCACAACATAAGTCACAACCCACTTACAGAAAATCCACTCAGTCATGGCAAATCACTCAACAAATAAACTAAAGCTATCCACACGCACCTCACATCACTTCTCATGAACCAAAACCCATACTTACTTAACCAACTGCAGACACCTACATAAAGTGTTTAACAATCATGCTTTGTTAACGAAGAAGTTTTTATATCGCCAACTAATCAGAAATCATCCTTAATATGACTTTCAAATCCACTCTATTATGAAAGTAAACAATCTGTAATTGGAACATAATGCTATAAAGTGTCGACAAGCTTATTTCCACAGACACTACATAGACAATACACTCTACTGTCAAAGTCAACAAACTTGTCATACACAAAATTTGTAATTGAATGACAATGTATACAGAGTTAGCTAACCTATCATACTAGGTGATCTCAGTTAACTCGTCGACATAAAAACTCTTTACACTGTCGCTAAATAGCTTACTGTGTACAAATCAATGAGGTCAGCTTGTAATTGAAAGACCGTGTATACAGGATCAATATTAATAGTCCTGAATTTTAGTCAAATTTCTCTCAACAACCCTCCTTTATTTAACCCAACACAAACTCTAATGGATTTGTTTAAAAAACGTTACACTTACACCACTTAATAATTGCAAAACATTGCAACTTAATCAATCTTTTATAATTCAAAGAATATAAACTCCAAACCCCATAAAAAGCAAGGATGAGATATGACTTGACCTTGGTCAGTGTTTGCACAATGGTATCAAGTATGTGTCTTGATTGCCTATCATAGTACTCCTCCACAGTGAGCTTCCACCCAGGATCGTTGTGCGAGTGGGGCACCACGAACACCTTCAGCTTCTCCGCGTCCCACTCGTTCCCCCGGTACGTCACGCTCCACCCCTGCTTCCACGCGCCGCCGTCAACATCCAAAAACTCAATTTTATCGTAGAGCTCCTTGGTGGTGATGTCAACAGGGCCGGCACCGGCGAGCGCGCTGGTGTTGAGGACGTTGGGAAGGGGCCTCCGTCCGAAGGATTTCCGGGCGCGTGAAGAGCGCGTGCGGAAGTGCGTCGCGATGGGTTTGGGGACTCCGAATCGGAGAAGGATGAGGAGGAACAAGGAGAGTGAGATAACGAGGCCAATGGTGAAGAAATTGGAAAAGATGAAGTCTGTGAGCCAGCCGCGTCGTCTTCCTTTTCTGAGTACCTTGGATTTGGGGTTGGAGGATGGGAGGATCGAGGAGGCCCAGGGTGTTCCGCGGCGAGAGGAGAAGGGCATGTTTGGTTTGGTGAATTGGGAATTGGGTTGTGCAAAAAACGAGGTTTTGGGTTGGTTTTGGTGGGGATCTGTGAGAAAAAAGATGAAGAGAGAAAGGGTTTGAAAGGAAAGGAAAGGAATTCAAATCATGGGAGTTTTCGACCTGGGAGTGTGTTTTTTGGGGTGTGTTTGTGTTGTGGAGTGAAGTGTGTGCAAATGGAAATGGAAATGGAGATGGAATTGGTATTCATAGGATATTTTGATGGTTACTTTGGAATTGTCAATGTGTTTTGGTTTTGGAAGGTGCCGATGTTGTGTTGTGTTGTTGTCTTCTGTACTGCAAGACTTTGGGAACTTTCGAAACTTATGCAGTCTCTGGTCATGAAGAGAAAATAATAAAATTTAAGAGTTTAAGAAAACTCTTTGCTTTTGAAAAACTCTTTGCTTTTGAAAAAAATGTACTAAAATTACTTTTCTTCAAGAATTATGACAAATAAAAATAGTTTCGAGTAAGAAAACTGTTATAACTTCTCTGGAGGAGAGCTTCTATGTTTCTTATTTTTAAAATAACTTACAAGGAACTAAATTTTGTTTGTGTGTCCGTAAATTACTTTTTTAATCTTCATCTTTCAATTTTTTAAATGATTCTATGTTTTTAATATTTATTTCAAGATAGTATTTAGAAGTATAGGAAACATATTATATATATAATTTTTTATCATTTATATATCAAATTTATTTTTTACATTTTTTCATTTGAATTGTTTTATATTTGAAATTTTTTATACATGTAAAAAATAGAATAATTTAAATATTTAGGTAGAATAATTTGATGTATAAATTCTGAAAAGTTAATTTAACACTTATATATAAGTTGTAATTACTAATTTGGTCTCAAACGAAAAAGATAAAATTTAATCATTTTAAAAAATAGGGGACTAGACTTAATCAAGATTGTATAGATAGAATGACTAAATTGCAAACCGTCAAAGTTAGTCTAATATGTGGCACAACCATAACATGTCACGTGACAGAGTTTTTTAATTAAAATAAATTAAAAAAAAAATTTAAAATGTCACGAATTGACACATGGTACGACCATGGTATGACATGTGCCAATTTACTTTTTATTTTTTTAATTAAAAAATTTAAAAATAAAAATAGAAATTCCATACAATAACACATGACATGTACATAAACATGATATTAACGTCAACTTAATGAAAATATTGAAACTAGACATTTTTAAATAATTAAATGACCAAATTGAACTAAAAAAATAATAATAAGATGATTAAAATGAACCAAACAAACAAATTAAACGACTAAATCACTAATTAAGTCTTTTTTTCCTATAAATTTAATATATTAAAATTATTTTAATCAATTTTGATTTTAAATATCACTTTTCATATCTCTCTTTGAAAATTAGTATAAAGAATTATGATTTTATCACCAAACATTGAAAATAAATTAAATCACCAACATTAAATAAAAATAAATTTATTTATTTATAATCAAGAAAAGATAAACTTAATTTACTTATATATATAAAAAAATCACCACAGCAACAACAAAGTCATTTATTACTTGCTCTTATTTTCTGAAAATACGAAATAACCATAAACATTCGTAATACTAATATTACAAAGGAAGATAGGGAAAGGACAAACACAATTTGAAAAATAAAATTACAATGCATTACCTTAAGTTCTTATTTATAACCTTACAAACCATCATTCTTCATTTAGATATCTTATTTAACAAAATCTTTCTTCATTGATTAATCACTCAAGTGATCTTATTCGACTTTGATAATTCTTCATGGCTTAAGTATTGTATTGGACAAAAACATTTTGTTGCAATATTTTGAACTTCGTGTAACTATGTGTAACTTCGTTTTGTTTGTGTTTATTTTAGTAATATTGATGACTGTATATTAACACATTTAGATGAGACACGTATATTTAGATTTTCGGAAATTTATCTCTCCTTTTCGAAAAAACAAAAAACAAAACCCATATGTTTGGTAATTATTTTATATGATGTATGCATATTTATTTATATACATGCATTTTTATTTAGTGCTTCTATATTTGTCCTAGTTTGATTGTTACATATATAACATGGAGTCTAAATAAATTATTTCCAAAACCAAAAGTCATTAACTAAAATTGAAACTTAGGACAACTTAAGCAAAAAAGATTTGAATTACAATTTACTTTTAATATATAATCTATTACTTTTTGACACTTTTAATATGTTTGGACAAATTTCTCTAACACAGAAAGGAAAAAATGAAGAAAAGAATTATAAGTGTTTTAACATATGTTTGGTTTATTATGTTTTCAGAAAATCACAGCATTTTCTTGAGAAAGAAAAATTAATGCAAAGTCTAGTCAATTCAAAGAATGACTGAAAGATATTTAAGAAGGAAACTTGGTTTAAATAACTTCACATATCACATTCCACACTTCATGAAGTCTTCTTTTTTACATTTATAATATGAAAGACTTTTATTGAGAAATACATTTTTCCTATTCTACTTTCTCATGAAAGACCTTTTCATATAAAACAAAAAAGATTTGTCTTATTTATTTAAGAGGATAGAGTTAAATATATATATATATAATAGATTTCATTTAAATTTATATAAAAAATTGATATCATTTTTAACTAAAAGTTTTTAAACAATAAATTTATAAGTTTTTCTTTTACATGATGTTTAATTTTTTATTTTTATACAACAAATAATTTAGACTCATACTTAATTTTTCTGACATTTTATATTTATATTTATATTTTTAACATGTAAATATGTTTTTTTTTAATACTTAAACTCATTGGTTAAAGGCTCATGTGCATACAAATTTTGATCTTGACATACTAAAAGTAAGTTTACTTTTACAAACGAATGAAATAGTAGAATGAAATTTTGAGATGTGTGTTTAGCAAAAGGGGGTGCATTTAACAAAGGCCCATTAGGGTCAGGCTCACCCAAAGATATGAACAGTGCAATCAAGTTTGTGCTAATTTAAAAAATTATCTAATTTTATCGTCAATTTCGCTTCGGTCTAAATTAAATCAAATAAATGAATATTGTGATTGACATTAATATTTAAAAGATAAAACAAAAACATTTTTTACATTGTTATGTGTTTGTTTCTTACATGGCTTTATGTTTTGAATTTGATAAAAAGGAAAGTTCAATTTTTTATCATTTGATCATTGACCATATATTATATTTCATTTCCACCTATGTTATAATCAGATTAAGACTCTCTTATCTTTCAATCATTATAAATTCTACGGTGAAGAAAATAAAATGTAACCCAAAAGCCTAGATAAGAGGATATTTATTGAATCTATAAATTGTCTGTTTGTAAAGATATTTTCTTGTATTTTAATTTCATTTTCTTTTTAGTATCTTAAATTTAAAATGAATATTGTATTAGTCTTTTAATTTCTTACTTAACATTAGTTCTAGAAGGTTTTAATTTTTTTTTAAAATTAAGATTTTTTGTTTAATATTTAAAAAAAATGTTAAATATATTTAGTATCTTAACTTTCGATAAAAATTAAAATTATTCTCTTCAAAATTCTGAACCAATTTAGTTTTCATATTTAGAAATGTATGAATTTAGCATTTTTAACTAAATTTTGTTTAATTTATTAGACATTTCAAACGCGTGTCATGTTAACATTTAAATTGTTTACATGTCATGATAACATTTGAGTTATTTATATAGTTTGATACGTCATTTTTGCTTTAATGTTAATCGAGAGATACATTAAAATGTGAAATAAACTTAAGAAATTTCGGTTAAAAATTTTGAAAAAAAACCAATTTTAATTTTTTCAGTTAAGGGATAAAAATATATTTAACCCTTATAAATTTAATTCAGTCTCTTAAATTTAGATTTTGAAATTTAAGTATATAATATATGTAGTTTAATAAATTAAAAATAAATTAGTAATTAAAATATATTAGTCTCGAAGTCCATATATTATGACATTGTTCTGATCATATTAATTTCAATTCATTGGATAAACTTTATATTAAAGTTTTGTGAAATAAAAATGCACAGATCTCACTAAGAATAAATTAGTTAAATTATTTGACAAAAATTCAATATTAGAAAAAAAAAAGTAAATACATCGCTTATCAATAACATTATTGACAGAAAAAAAAAAGAGATTAATATGGTCTAATAAATCTTTTAATTTTTTAAAATCTTTTTTTCCAATTTCTCTAAATTGTTAATAAATTAATAAAGATATTCTAAAGTAACTACTAATTATTATTCAAACGGCGATTGATACGTACATATAAATAAATACTCACACACAAATATATATATATATATATATATATATATATATATATATATATATATATATATATATATATATATATATATATATATAGAAAAGTTCAGAATTCACGTACATGGTTGGTAAGAGTTTCCTATTAAATAAAATAAGTGTGATATACAACTTTTTTAACATAAACTATATTATATTTTAATAATAAATGTAACCAACTAAATTGCAATCTTGATAATAACATGGTGAGACTTACTTGAAAAGGAAAATGTGAATGTGGGAAATAGAACTTAGTTTTAAGAAAAATAACTTTAATTTTATTTAATTTTTATGATTAAATTAAAATTACCATACATTTTTTTAAAAAAATTATTAATTTCAAATCTCACCGTCTTCTCTTCTTTATCCCTTTTGCTTTATATCAAGGAGATCAAATAAAGATGAATTTAGATCAAATTAAAAGAAACTCTTTGACTATTGAAAACTAATTTTCCATTAACAAACTTGATTACTTTATAGAAGAATAAATATCTTCTAAACATGGTTAACTTCATGAATTATTATATCCATTAACATTTGTACTGTATGGTTTATTGATATCTCTAGTCAGACATTCGGTCAGGCGGCTTAAGGACAAACAGTCGAAGGCCGCCCACTATAGGCGAACAATCCCTTGGATTGTTAATATTACAATTTTTCCGGAGTGATTTAAGAGAGCTCGCGACCGAACGATCCCCAAAGTTCATTCCAATTGAACTTTGTCTCCATAACACAATTATGGGGACCTCCACTAGGACGCACGACCCTCCGGTCGGGCGGTTGCACAAAAACTAAATCAGTAAGATAAGTACATTAAAGTAATACAGGTCAGTAATCAAGTTTAAAAAATATTTGAGCCATGATTAAGATAACCCCAATCACGAGCCCATATTAAAAACTATGATTAGGAGCTCAAGGTAAGTTCCTGAGGACTTTTACTTCACATTTATTACAATATTAATTGCACTAACCTGAACAGATTTTATCTGACTTAAGCATCAGAGCTTTAGACAGGTACCTTGATTATCTGGACAACCGAACGTGTAAAAGCTAAAAGAAATCGAACGAGAGAAAGAATGAGAGATCGAACGGTAAAAAAGTTGTACAAAATGATTTTAAGGATAAATTGAATGTTGGAGATAAGTACTTCGTTTCTATATCTGAAACAACATTCGTTATAAGGATCGTAAAATCCAAAATTATATATCAAACATGCTTCTTTCTCTAAAAACAAATCTCACACAAGAAATACATAAATTTAATCTATAAGTGTTGAATTATATAAAACTAATTCATTAAGTAATTATACATAAAATACTTTCAAGTATTAAATCAACTTTACACCTATCAATGGATAAGATTAAAGGAAATCGATACTACAAACATACCACTGATTAATATTAAATTTTGTTTTTCTAATCATGTTATTATAATTGCATTGATAATGAACTACTTAGAATTATTTAGTTAAAGACACTAAGAACGGTAAACACATGAACTTGTTGTCCCATCATGTTATATTTTATCAGAACACTGTTGAATGTGCTCAAATTAAAGTCTAATCACAACTTTTTAATGGGCCTAATCGCTTGCTGCATAACCGTAAAAATTACAAGATGAACATAAAAAAATTTATTAATAATGTGATTGTAAGTACGTAAATTATGAAAAAGAAACCAATGCGGAAGTTTCAAATATATGATAACATATTTTTAGTTAATTTATTTTATTTTATTGAATATTAAAAAATATAGTATTTAATTAATTTTTAATTTTTAATTTTTAACTTTTTTAGTAAGTGGTGGCACAATTATTATTTTATTTCTTCATATTACTTTATTGTATCGGTTGAAAATATAAGATTTTGTGGTTTAAGTTAACATAAAACACAACAAGTAAATTTTATAGAAAATGTATCGGAAAATAAGATGCTGGCGATCTTTATCATAGAAGTTACAAAAAAATATAACGATATCATTATGTAATACATTCTCAATAAAAATAATAAAAAATATTTATACATTAATAAAAATATCATTTTATATTTCATGTAACTAACCAATGTAACAATCACATCATTTAGATAACTGACAAAATAAATCAATTGAAAATATAAAAAATTTAATACATACTCAGTTATAAATAATCAAATTCATAAAAGACTTAAAACTTAATAAACTTTTATTTTAAAATATATATTAAATAAAGTTTGATGCAGTGTTGTTTTAAGCTTCCTATATAGTATATAAACAACTAATTAAAGGAATTTGAACACTTATTCAAAATATACTACATCTAATATGCATGGATATACAATTTTTAAAATTTTAATATTATTTTTCATAGAATAAAATTTGAATTTAATTTAATTTTACAAAATTAGTTTATAAGAGGATGCTTATCTTATCTTTAATTAATATAGATATTTAAAAAAAATTAAGTCTTTTAGTGTTTTTTTTTTCATCAACGTTTCTTTTCAGAAATTCATTGAAGTACATAATAAGAAACAATTATGAACTTTAGTTTTAAAGATGGAAAATTCAAAACTTAAACAACTACTCGACAGCTTTTAACAACTACATTCATGTTACGTAATTGACATTTAATTTTTGAGAGAGAAAGAAAACAAAAACCCTTTTGCCAAACTGCTATATCATTAAATTTTTTTGCTGAAATTGTGATTTAGGTCAAATAAATCACTGTACAAAGTCATGTTTGAAAAATTCAAATTATCACCACTGGTATCAATGGGAGAAGAGTTACGAATTAAAATCTAACACTCAAATTATAATTTTTATAGTATCAGAAGAATGCTAGAAACGTATTATCTGGTAACATTTTGTTCTAGAAAAAAATTGTATTAAATTGAGATATTTAATTAAATCATGACTAAAAGATAATAAAAATAGTTGGAGGATAATTGTATTGAATAATATGGTTCTCAACCTATTGGAACTCTTTTTTTATTCTAGCACTTTGTCTCAGGTCGTAAATTGTAATTCATTGAAAAGTGTAAAATTACCAAAAAAATTCATAAAATGTTGTGGGATTTAAATGTTGCTAACTTTTTGTATCATATGAACTATTAACATCTTTGGCCAGATCTTCGATCAAGCGGTTCAAGGATAAGTGGTTCAAAGCCGTCTGTTACAGACGGACAATTCAGTGGGTTGTTGATGTGATAATATCTTTAGAGTAATTTTAGAGAGTTTACAACTGAGCGGTTCGAGGATAAGCGACCGAAGGTCGCCCGCTACTGTCAGTCGATCATAGGTAATTGAAAATCACATTAAAATCCTTCTCAATGTGAGTGTCGACAAACATCGGCCATGATTTGCCGTTCTCATCCAACTATTGGGGTGCAAGAACATGGCTGATCGGCTAGCAAGATGTCCAACAGTGTCAACTGGGCAGACCAAAGGTAAAACCTAAATATTAAAGTAAAACAAGTCAGTAGTCAAGTTTGAGAAGCAATTGGGTCATCACAGGCCATATAAAAAACTATAAATAGGAGCCAACTATAAATAGAAGCCAAGGTAAGTTGGTAGGAATTTCTACTTCACATTTATTACAACATTAATTATTTTTACTCGAATGGATCTGAACTACTTAAGCATCCCGTGAAGGAAGTTAAGACAAATTAAGTGTTTTAGATAGGTGTTAGGTCCCTGTACGCGAAACACTTTTAATAAATTTTAATTAACATGCATTCCTAACATTTCTCACGATATAATTATCACTTAAATATTCATATTACAGAATGAAATAAAAATAAGTTAATTCTAGAGATTAAAAAAAAAAACCTTATCAAGTTTCAATAACTTACTTAATTTTAACAAAATGTTAAAATTGTATAAATTAAATTTACTATTTATTGAAAATTAAAATTGTTTTATTTGTGATGTTTGGTGTTAGCAATGAATATAAGCCACAATTTGAGATTCGAAAAGTGGTCCATTTTGAAGTATTCAGTGAGTTTTATTGGTGTTTGGAATTGTAAAGGGACCTACTTTAGATGCCTACTTTTTGTTTCCTTTTAATGTCATTTCATTTTCATTTCATATACTCTCTTTCTTTCAATGATTCAACCCTTCAAAATTTCAGATTCTAATTTCATCATCATCTTCTTCTGTGTTATCAAACATAATTATCCTTTCCTTATATATATATATTTTTTTTAATTTTTGGAGAAAAACCTTGATCTTTAATTTCTTTTGATCCCCAGAAACGATACTTACTAATGTGTAATAGATATAATTATAAACTAATAATATTCTAGCAAAATATTATATTCACTACAATTAAAATCACAAATTATATCTTTATAAACACCCTTTTAAGTTTTTTGTAAAGAGCTTTATATGTCCATAATTATATTTAAATTATTTTAAAATCAATTTTACAAAATAGACTATTATTTCTTTTTCAATTTCTACGTACTTTCTTCATTAATTATTGTGAGTTGGATGTGTAGTTTGGGGTTGGGAAGCAAGAAAGAGCAAGCATCAGAAGATTCTTCTTCTCAAATTCAGAACAATCGGTGTAAAGGGGAATCTGTAATTATGTCAAATATCAGGGGCAACTTGCAATAATGGAGAACATTTTTTTAATTCATATTTTAATGAAAATTATATCAAAACTTAATTGCTCAACAAACAGCAGAAAGCAAAAAATACTGTACAATGAAAACTAAAAAAATACTATAAAAAGTATGAAATTGTATAAAAAAATTATACAACAAATTTTATTTTAAATAAAATTTAGCAAGAAATCTGGAAAGAATGGTCAATACGATATATACTTACAGTTTTTATTTTCTCAAAAGCATGTCAAATTTGTATTACTAGAATTAAAACTGATTAAGTAGATTATTATTAAATTAAAATAAACTAATTAAATTACATACTAAATTAGAATAAATGGTTAATTTAACGTCTCTAGTTATACCTGCCTACCGTGATACTATGTAAAAATAAATATTTTAGGTTTTATTTATATTTTTAAAATCAACTCTCTTTTTTTATTTTCGATTTGATCTCTAGTAAGACTTAGGTGATTATAATAAACATGAGAAAAATACCAAAATAAATGAATTTTTTTTTAAAAATATATAAAACCTTAAAATATATATAAAAAAAATCTCTTAGTTCAAAGAAATAATGAATAATTCTGCGAGAGATAATCTCGGAGATTAAATTGGTGGTTTGTTCCTTAAAATTAATAATGGACGGTTGCAAATCCGGTTCATTATGAGAGCGGTTGAATCGAACCGAACTGAACCGTTTGGTAGAGTAGAGAAGTAATAACAAATCAGAAACAGAAGAAGATCACTCTGTGAATAAAAACGCTGATTGAAAGAAAGATAAGCTGGGTTTACCTCACCCGCGGTTGCACGGTTCCATGGCACTCTCCTTTCGGCCCGTCATCCACCCCCGCGTCACCGACCGGTCACTCTTTCAGTTTCTCCCTCCCAAGCCTCCTCCTCTTCCGCCTTCCTCCGTTCACCTCCTTCCGCTCACACGCCGCCGCCGCTTCCTCCTCTACTGCGTCGTCGACGGCTTCTCTGACGACGCCGTCTCCACACGCAACTTCGACCGCGGATTCACCGTCATCGCCGCCATGCTCCGCCGCATCGAGCCCCTCGACAACTCCGCCATCTCCAAGGGCGTGTCTCCCGCTGCGCGCGACTCTATGAAGCAGACCATCTCCACCATGCTCGGCCTTCTTCCCTCCGACCACTTCGCCGTAACCGTCACCGTCTCCAAACACCCCCTCCACCGCCTCCTCTTCTCCTCCATCGTCACCGGGTAACGAACGAACAACAACTCTCTTCTCTAATTAATTTGTTTGAGATTTCATTTATCGTTCAATTTAATTGCTACTCTAGTACCAATTTCGTGGCCAAATCTGTTCAAGTGTAAGATTATTGTTTTCGATGTATTTCTCCCTAAACATTCGTAGACCTAGAGAATAAGAAGTTAAAATGAATTTAACTTTTCTCGTGAGCTAACTGGCTAAAATCAACTTAGAGAGAGATTTTGTAATAGACATGTACATGAATTGATTTTAGATTATGAGAGAAGCTTAATTCATTTTATTTTTATGTATTTCATGTTTTAGCACTCGTAAGAGAAGAAAATAAGAAAATAAAGCTCAAATCAATCTGTATATGAATTGATTTTAGATTACGAGATATAAGCTTATTTCATTTTATGTATTTCATGTTTGAGCACTTATAAAAGAAGAAAATAAGAAGGTACAGTGAATTGAACCGTTCTTGTGAGCTAACAAGGCTAAATCAACTTGTGTATTTCATGTTTCAAAGAAGTTAGATGTGAGAAATCTTGTAAACGACATTTGCACGAATTGATTTTAGGTTACAAGAGAACAAAATTCATTTTATGATGTATCTCATAAAATAAGAGGGTAACATGAACTGAACTACTTCTCTTATATCATCACGAGCTTAATTCATTTTAGCTCATTAGCTCACGGAAGGTTCAAGTCAATTTAGTTTCTTGTGGGTTTTTTTTTTTTTTTTTTTTTTTAATTTTTTTTTTTTTTTTTTTTTTTTTTTTTTTTTTTTTTTTCCAAGTCTTTGTTTTGTTTGGAAAAAATAGTTTATAAGCACTTATGAAGGAGAAGGGAAAACGAATTGAGTTGCATTTCTTTATAAATTGAGTTTCTTGCATAAACAAAACTGGGGAAGATCAATGCATACCTTTTTTTGTTATTCTATAAGTGGTTATGGAGATTTATATTAAGAAAAAAATTTATACTTTTCCTAGAATTTAAAATGAAACTATGCACCTTGAATTTTGAAGAAGTTGGATAAGAGAATTTTTGTAGAAGTTATGGGAAAAGTGCACAAATTGATTTCGTCTCATGGGAGTTTATCCGTCAACGTTCAAGACAGATTGAACAATGAAAAAATGTATGATAAATTTAGTTAAATGTTTTTTAAGATAATAACACGGTGAAAATGTGATTTTGGGAGGGGCAATCACTTGATAGTTTATGTGCTAGATTGAAGGATTTTGTTTTGATTGAACTTTTATTCTTTTCCTTGTTAGGTATACTCTGTGGAATGCAGAGTACAGGATGTCTCTGACAAGGAATCTGGATATATCTGGTACCAGGGATGAGGGGTCGGATGGTGGAACGCATTCGGGGGTTTTGGAGGTGAAGGATGGAGCAAAAGCAGAGGGTAATGAGAAAATGGAGGTTGTTAATCATTTTGAAAAATGCAGTGGCAACGGTAGCCTGAAAGAGTTCGGTGATTTGCCTCCTCAAGCTTTGAGTTACATCCAGCAGTTGCAGTCTGAGTTGACAAGTGTGACGAAGGTAGCCCTTTTTCTTTTTCTTTAGTCCAATTTTCTAAACACAGTGACTGTTGATTAGCTGCATTTGTAAATGTTTGCTTCTTATGCGTGTGTCTTGTAAGTTGGATTTTGAGTTGGAGTACTTGGAATTTGGAACAAGGATCTCATATTTGATGAATGAACTATTATTTAGAACATGTAAAATATATTCTTCTGTTCCTTCCAATTATACGTGGAACATCAAGGTTTCCATTGATAGTCACTTTTGTTTTGGATGGGGGAATATGGAGGGGAAGGGAAGTAGATAATTTTTCATTTTTAAGTTGAGAGAATTATGAAATGATGATGGTTTAAAATGAATAATGAAGGAACTTGTTCTTTTTTGTCATTTTTTTTAATAAAATTTCGCAATCAAGGGGGATTTTTACGAAAAAATGAAGAAAAACTTACTCATTCCTACGCCTCTGCTCTAAAATCCTCCATCCAAATAGCCCCCAAGTATAGTGAGACTTGCTTCAAGTACCTCGAGACTTATTAAGGTAAGACAACACAAAGGAAATTTCTTTCAGCAAGAATTAAAAGGAATGCTTCTTTTGGCTTTTGAAAGCTTACAATGGCATAATCTACTTAATGGGTAAGAAGGCACTGATCCTTTTGTGACAGTCTAAGGATTGGCTTTACTTTCAGTCTCTTTAGTCAGTGCTCCAAATGGACGGAAGAAGTGTTTTTTAACTCTGGGGTCATTTAATAGGAAAGCTCAAAGAATGAAAGTTGACGTAGATATGTTGCCTTTTGTTTTCAGGAGCTGAATGCCCAAAAGAAGGAAATGATGCAATTAGAACATGACAAGGGAAACTGGAACAATTTGTTGGAATATCTTCGGTCTCTAGATCCTGATATGGTAATGTATCGCTGCTTGTGTTTAATTTGTATTTCCTTGCAGTTGAAAGTTTGCATGAAGTCCCTTCCCTCCTCTCTCTCTCTCCCTCATTTCCATTAATTCAGTCACTGTCACTTGTTTGACTTTATGAATCTTGTGCTGTGTAACTTGTGTGGCAGGTGACTCAAATGTCTCGGCCTTCATCAGTAGAAGTGGAGGATATAATTAACCAACTTGTTCGGAACATATTGAGAAGATTCTTTGTAGATGATGCTAGCTCTAATGTAACGGAACAATCAGTGGAAGGAAACATGGACAATCACTCAGACAGTGGTGAGGAGTTTAGTGATACATTAGCCACTTCTCGGGATTACCTAGCAAAGTTGCTTTTCTGGTTAGTATATTTTATTTTCATCGTTCTATTTGAACTGTTAGCGTAAATTCGAGCAATTCATTTCCTAAAATTGATTACATACATTAATGATATCAAAACTGGATTATCCATTGAACCGGTGAAAACACCACATTCACATTTCAAATAAGATTCGAATCAATAATAAAGAAATGATCTTTTATTGTATGTAATATTTATATTTATTAATAAACTAATATAAAATTTAAAAAAATATGTTAGATGAAAGCATATAAGGTTCAAAGTACTGTCCTACAGTTTTACAAAACCTGATTCAAAACCGTTTCTTTTACTGGTTTTTGACCATTGTTTTTTCGTCCCTATGGACTGGTGACTTTAGCCTAAACTGGTTGAATTGAACGGGCCTGTTTGCCCCAATTTATGAACAATGATGTACATGATTCTCAAAATTTGACCCAATTTATGAACAATGATATGCATGATTCTTAAAATCGTCCATACATTTTGTAAGACTTTTCTTAATGAGTAGAGTCCTTGTTACTTTAGATTATTTAGTCTTGTGTGTAATGATGTGGAGATTTATTTGTGTTGGCAGGTGTATGTTATTGGGTCACCACTTGAGAGGGTTGGAAAATAGACTGCATCTAAGTTGTGTTGTTGGACTGTTATAGAGAAGGTGATAGACATGTATATTCTTTTCTTCCTCTTTTTTTATTTATATCCCTTCTCCCTTCTCATAAATTTTTTTCCGTTCAATGAAAAAAGTCTGAGTGTGAAATAAATAATCTCCTTGCTTCTGGCTCTCTCTCTCTTGATTCATCATACCAAGCATTAAAGGATGCCCCAGTCGGTTGAATGTGAATACAGCACCATTCTCATTCTGCTTAAGATGTTATGCAAGGATCTTAGTATTAGTCTATTTGAAGAAAAGATTTCATAGGATATTCTTAGGTTGTATGAAGTTATTATTATTTTTTTAAATAATTAATATTAGATTGAGTAAAACTAATCTAAATCATTGATGTAAGAATGAATATTGAGGGTTATAGGTTCTCACCTTTCAGATATATATACTAGATATCAGTTACAAAATATTATCCTTTTTATGTAATTATTATAATATTAGAAGATAAAATTATCTAATTAAAAAATAACTCTAAAAATGATCACAACAAAATGTATTCCTTTTATTTATATTGTATACATAATTAAGTTATGAAAAAAAAAATTGACTTGAACTCAGAACCTTGAGGACAATTAGATTTAGCATCACTTGCATAACAACATATTCAATGCGTAGGAGGAATTTGAAAAAAATTCTTAAAATGTAATAATTTAATAGGGATTAGTTGTTTTGTATTGTCTATTTGTGCACTTTTTTAAAGGATTGATTTATCCATCTTTTCAAAATATAATATAGCTTAATAATTTTCTTCCTATCCAAATAATTCCTAAATATTTCACAACCTCATAAAAAATAAAAGGTAATAATAATACAAATTATACAAGAGAGTTAAAATTACTTTTAATATACCGCATTTTTAGGACAAATTTAATTATTTTTTCAATATTAAAAAAAACTAAAAAATGGTTTTAAATTTGGAGTATCTAAATCAAAATCCCTCCATCGAACTACAATTCCAAATGAAGCACGTGATGTTAATTTGGCTTGGCCAATGTTGTTTAGGTTTTGTTGTGTGAAAGCAGACTCATTGTTCCAATATTCTATGTTTTGACATGTGCCATAGTTGATTAATTTTGTAGGGTTGTAATGTCATATAATCATATTTGTATCTTTTCTTTTCTCTATGACTTACAGCTAAGTAATAACTAGCATCTTTTCTTTCAGAGAAAAGGATTGTGACCCACAATAAAATAAATATCTTTTTTCTGTAACACTGGAGCAATAATTTAGACCAACATCCTCTTATAATAGTTTTAGAATTTAATCACATTTTAACTTTTATATTTTAGGTAATATTTGTGATATTTTGTCTTTATATTATTTTTTTATGAAAATATTAAATTTTACATAAATTATTACATTAAAACACGATAATTTAATTTACTGATATAATAGTTAATATTATTTAACGGGTGTGTTTGTTGTGGTCTTGACAAACTAATGACAACGAATGATGGGACTCAACTTTAACTATTTTCTTCCCCCTTTAAACCCTTGTAAATTACTCAGATTCCTATTATTTACTATTGTTGCATTCATTTTAAATTATTTCAAAATAATTCCTCAACAAACATTCTAATTTAATAATCAATTATTTAATCATGAAATTATACTCTTTGAATTAGAACGTGAACTTAATCAACTAATCATCTTAAATCTATTCTTAACATCCAAAATCATCAAGTCAATTGTTTTATCCTCTAATAGTTTTTTCTTTTTTTATCTAATTATCTCCTCTCTTTATTCTCTTTTTTTTTTTCATTTCTTCTCACTTCTCACTCTTTATACTATTTATACATTGGACAATTAATGATTTTTTTTTTCAAACAAGTCATTGTCCTACTAGTCAAAGTATTTTATTTTGAAGGATTTTAAGTTAAAAATATCAATTTCTTTTAAGAATCCTTGTATGAAAGTGATTTTGAGCAAATCGTGTTTCTTACTAAAATAATCATGATTAAAAGATACTTTTATTTAAGGACAATTATATCAATGTGTTGAGGACATCGAAAAATGAATTGAATCGAATAAACAAAAACGTATAGACACAAGGGAGTGAAGTGAATGAAATGGTAAAGAGAAATGTATCGAAACGTGTAAGATTGAGGAAGGGGGTCGGAAGAAAGTGTTATCAAGACATAATGAGAAGCATGATCGAGACAGAGAGACATCGAGAAAAGTGTAATTAAGATAGAGAAAAGTGCAATTAAGATAATATCTGAAACTAGATTGAGAAAGAAGTTATTTATAATAACTACCACAAAACATGGAAAGAAGTGTTACATTTGGTATATCAGGCACTTAAAAGCGCGTTACTTCATTTATGTAAATTTTCTTTTATTTTATTTGTATTGTAACTACCACAAAACAAAAGGAGTAAAAATATAAATAATCCTTCATATCCATGGTAATTTACTTTATTGCAATTTACATTCATTCATATCCACTCTCTTCTTCATTTATTTGCTTCTCTATTTTATCTTTTTTATTTATCCACCATTTCATCTCTAAATAAAAAATATGATTATTGGAGAGAAATACACAAATTCTTGATTGAAATATATATATATATATATATATATATATATATATATATATATATTAAAAAGAAATTTAGTGATTTAAATATATTTATGACATTAATTCACAAAATAAATGAACTATTCATCAAATTCGTTCTTATAATGGATTCATAAATAATAAAACATGCTAATTCATATAACAATTAAGAGTTTGTTAGTTCATTAGAGAAGAATTTAGATCGAGTTGATTTGATTTATTTATCGACATTTGGATAATATCAAACCATAATCCTTGAGTAATACCATGTATAAAGAAATTTACACTTAAAAACGATTATCAAGAATTCAAGTGTAAAATTGAGAATTTTGTAGTGACTAAACTAAAAAAAATGAACAATATACAACAAAGAAAAAGTAAAAAATTATAATCTTCTTAAAACTTTGAGGTAGAAGTAATAAGATTATTTCTTATATAACTTCATTCATTTATTTTAATTAAGAAAATATACGAAACAATAATCTATTAAATGCCTATCTCATTTCCTTTTAACTTATACGTCCTTGTAACTCGTAAGCTAAACGAAGAAATGTTTTTATGCTATTCTTTAATCGTAACTGAAATTTGAGAGAATGATTTAATACAACTAATGAAAATGAAATTTCATTTTTTGATAGAAAAGCAACACAAACAACATAATAAAATTCTTCAAGTAAATTTTTCTCTTTATAATTTACATAATCCTTTAACGAAAACTTTTATTTCGTGAAAATTATCCAATTAAAACTTCAATTTTGATTGGAAGAAAGTACATCTAAATTTTGTCTAAACAGTGCTTATTAGTTGTTTCAGAGCATCAGTGCCTTAGCTCCAGAAAACTAAACTCAGTTTATCCAATTGCATCAACATGTTCCTGTGATACATTCTCTGTGACTAAACTATTGAAAAAGTATGAACAAACATTACAAAATCTTTTGATTGTTCTGTCTATACAAAAAAATATATATCAGAACAAATGAATCAGATAAACCAATATAAAATTATGTGCTAAAATGTTGAATGCATTGTAGCAGAAGCAATTCTCTTATGCTGAGAGGGTATATAGAGATCATAAGGTTCCCAGAGAAAGTCCACTGAGCAAGGCTTCATAGCATCAAGCCTTGTCCATGGCTTCCCTTTACCACTCCAATGCAGCAAACTCACAGAACCAGAATGCAAAGTTCTGCAACTGTTTCTAACATTGTCCCCTCCAAGACCATGCTGGTTCCATCTATGATCAATAGCCTCAACATCACCACCAAAAACTAACAAAAAAGGAGGGAGTGACCCTAACTTGTAGATCCTTCTCTCCTTTTGAATCTCCATCCACTTTTCAATCTTTCTTGTGTAATCACCCTCTCTCCACCTCCACAAGTCCATCACCATCACCCCAGTGTTGAAGTAACAAGGCCTTTTCCCTTCAAACACCTCAGAAAACTCAGCACTGGACCAAAACTCATAGGAGAAGTATCTGGTGAAGTTTGCATGGCAATATTCAGGAGCACCAATCACCCTTGACCCTGCCAATGGAACCTTCCAAAGCTCTAGAACATCACCAACAACTATAACATCAGAGTCCAAGTATATGACCCTCTCAATGCAGGGATGAAGCAAATCCGCCAGGTAACTTCTTGCATAGTTAAGAGGGTTGTCAAGTGCTTCCCTAATGGAAGGAGATATGAGGTTGCTAACAAGACTTTCCTCAAACACATGGACTTCAAATCTCAAGGAAGGAAAGGAGGTCTGAACAATCCTTTCAAACTCATCCCTGCTCTCCAATCTTGCATCTGATGCAATGAAGTGAAAGAACAGATTCTGAGGGCAGGAAGTGTGTTTCAACACAGAGTGAACTGCAGCAATGGACCCTCTCAAGTAGTGCCAATCAATGGTCATTGCAATATGCACAAGTGAAGGATCACATGATGATGCCATTGGAACATTGCTTGAATCAAGCAGAGTAGTACACTTTTTCTGGTTTCTGTATTCTGGGGCCTCTCTGAATTGCAGAAAGGAACCAACTTCAACCTCAGTTTCATAACCAGCAAAAGATCTAATTCCATTGGCTGGAAACAGAAGAAAGCAAGCTGAGAACACAAGCACAAAAACTCTACACAGAAACATCACTATTATTCACTGTTCACCACTACCCTTTTGAACAAAATTGATCGAGAAAAGAGAAACTGAGAGAATTGGATTTGACAAAGCAAGAGAAAAGGCAAAAGGGTATGTTTTTATATACATATATAAACAAATGGAACACAAGAACTGAAACGCGTTTTTTGGTGAATAAACGCGTTTTCTTGGGATGTCGTGTTACCCAGTAAAAGAAGTTGTACAAGGAACCTTCTTGTTATGTGTTTCTACTATTGTTATTACCTTTGTGTTGAATTATTGTATGATCGAAAAGGTGAAGATGAAAAACATTGGTTGAATTAACTTTGGATGCTAAAACGTTTCCACTTTTTGAGTGAAAAACAAAAACCGGTTCCCACTTTCCGTTTGGTTCATAATGCATTGAAGTCAGATAGCACTGTGACCACGTGCTTTGAATTCTCATCACAGTACATTACACTTTATTTATTAATTTGCACAATTCGTATCTAATTTAATATTCTTGGTTGGATACAAGGAACGTGTCCAAGTTCATCAACCATATTAAGAAATTTCAAATTTGATTCCCATCTTCACGTTTTTATCTGAGTTTTAAGAAATAGATTTCGGGTCTTAGTTAATTTTATAAAATTGGTGTTTAAAATGAGATTTATATTTATTTATACTTTTTAAATTTATTTTATCTATAATTATTGTGGATATTTAATATATTTTTTCACAAAGATATATACATATATTAATCGTATCACTAAATAAATATTAATGGTAATTGTCTGATGTAGATAAAGTTCAGATGATATTAAGTGTATCACTAAATAAATATCAATGGTAATTGTCTGAAGTAGATAAAGTTCAGATAATTTTGATAATGTCATAGTGTAATTCAATCTTAAAAAATTAATTTATAAGACAAGAATTACACAGTTCTTACAATACCAATAGTATCGTATAATTTAAAATTTGGTTAAATATTGTTTTTGGTCCAATTTTAGTAAATTTTGGAGTTAGTCAATTTTGAAACTTTGGATCAAGTTAATCCTCAATTTTTCGAAAATGTAGATTTAGTTATTTTAATCAAATTTTGTTAAGTTTATTTGATATTTCAAACGTGTTTCATAATAGTATTTGACTTAACGTTAAAGTAAAAATGTATCAAACAATATAAACAACTCAAATATAATTCTGAAATGTGTACGAAACATCAAATAAACCTAACAAAATTTGATTAAAAAGACTAAATTTACGTATTTCAAAAAATAAAGGACTAAATTGGTCTAAAGTTTTAAAATGAACTAATTTCAAAATTAACTAAAAATGATGGGACCAAAAACATATTTAACCTTTAAAATTCGAGGTCTAAGACAGTTTAAATATTTTTTCCTCTTTTTATCTGAACGTCTTTTAAAGATAAAAACGTATAAAATAAACTTATATATTCTTCAGAGAAAATCAATATTCCACTATGGAAAAATATTCTTCAACCATGTAGAAGATTATGATTCAAAACGAAAGAAGAACATTCTTTTTCGGTTTTACCGAGCTTGTTAGGGATAATAAATAAAAATATTTTTACCTTTTAAAAATTAAAAAAAAAAGTTATACAAATATTTTTACAAACTCGTTTCTAGAAGTTCTTATTGAAGTTTTTTTTTTTTCAAAAATAATTCATATATCAATGATAGTTTAGAGAGTAATCTTAAAAATAAGAAAATGTAAAGTCTTCGATTTTTGAATTTAAACTTACGGCCATGATTGAGTGTGTGAATCTTTTTAATTGATTTTTGAAAGGATGTTAAACTTTTAACAGTTAAAATAATATATCACTCTTTCTTGTCTCTTTCCATGCCTGTTTCCAATGCAACAAAACGTGTTTTATATTACACTTTTCTAGAATTTAAGTTATATATTTCATGCCACAAAAATTCGTCAAAAGTCAAAGCATAACAGTCAACGATGTACAAACGGAAAACCATTGTACTTGTCTGACTAATTTTATGTACATTTCGACGTGCTGCGTGCTTATGCTTATTAAATATTATAAAAATGAAAGTGGCATTTTTTTTGATATGTAATGTTAGTATTATTTTTATTATATCATATAATTAACCCTTTTTCGATATGTATTTTGGTGAATCAAATTATCTCAACATGGATTTTTTTAACAGGACTAATGAATAACTATTTTTCGATTTAAATAAATTAGAGTGTTTTAATTTAGGATTTCATAATTAACACAAAATTAATGTTAGATCATTTATATTGTGAACTATATATATATATATATATAAGTGTTTATAATTTTATCTTATCTACTGCAGAAACATGTTCTTTTTAATAAAAGTATAATTTAAATATTTATTACTATATAAAATTGTGTACATATTTAAGTTATTTACACATGAAAAATATATTTACAAGCTATCATGGTTAAATCATATTTGTGAATATATAGTTCGAATATTTGTTAATATCTATAGTAAAAAGAATATTTCTATTAACATATATTTATAAAAAATAGAAATTAATTTATAAATTATTGAAAGTTATAATAATATAAAATTTCAAATTATAAACTCAATATTTATGCGTAATAAAAGCATTTAGCTAGTTTAAAAAAAATAAATCTAAATTGCAATTTTGTCTCCTCTTTAATTTCCAATTCGTGTTTTAGATTCTTAATTTTTTTTTTCTCGATTTTAGTTGTTCAGTTTAGTAAATCCCTATTTTTATTTATTTTTTAATTGAGAATATTAGAATCAATATACCCATTTAATGTACTATAAAAAAGTATTCAGTCCATTTAAATGTAAAGTAAAAAGTAAATATAAACAAAAATCAAGCAATTGTCAAAAACTCGGAAATTTCTGAATGTAAAAAGTAAAATTGTGGAAAAAAGAGAGTAGTAAATCAAAACCATAGATAAAAAATGAAAAGAAAAATAAAAGTGTAATTTCACTAAGAATGTTTGTTGGATCCTCAAAATAAAGAGGGTGAAAATATAGTTTTATTCTTTAACTAATATGTTTGAAAAAATTGCAACTGGAACATGGAATGTCTGTCTAAAACTATGGTAGTAGAAAGATTAACTTTCATGTTAGGTCTTAAACCATGATTAAAAGATTTAGTCATATGATTTCTTAAATTTAATCATAAGATAGAATGGACTAATGTATGTTAATCAAGATGTTAATAACATAAAATATTCATTGATTTTATCGATAATTAATTAGACATAACATGGCTAGTTGCAAGACTTGTTGTGCTTAGTCAATGTCTAACTGCACAAATATAAAAAAGAATAATAGACAACACTAACAACCCAGTTTCTTGAATTGAACAAAATATTGGTCCTATTATAGTTTTGTCTATCAACATTAGTTTTGGCCACAAAAAAGTTCTTGCTATTAGCCAATGCTACTTTAATACAAATTACTTATGGAAACCTAGAACCATGTTTAATATGTAAGCACCTAAGCATATACTTTACATGAACTTAATAAAAAAAAATCAGTTTTATTTTTTCATATAATTGAAGTTGAGCATAACCATACTATAAATCAGATTTTAAGTCTAACATAATTTTACAATATCGGAGTTTTACAATATCGATTTGTTAGATGAGACTTAAACCTACTTATATATACACTGTAAATTGGTCTGATCTCTGATCAATATAGGACTTCCAACACTCCCTCACCAAGACATATAGTTTTAAATTATGAAACTACACATTAATGATGTTTTGATAACTTGGATGAAATAATAGACTTAACAAACAACCAACTTCGTTATGGTAGATTCTAACTCATGGTTCTAATACCGTGTTAATATAAAAGAAAAAGAGACATAGAATGAATCCTTAATGAGCTCTGAACACATAAATTTATGAACTTATAAATAGGAAACTACAAATAGATGGGTCTAAGTCCATAAAACTAACACATAATATTGTAACTAACAATCTAATAATATCTACCAAACAAGAAAGAAAGACTCATTCAAATTTCAATCTTCAAAGTTAACTACGTTTTCTGCATTAACATATGAAAAAAACAATGGTAATGCAAATCAAACTTACCAAAAGATATAACTTATTTATCTGCTTGAGTTAAACCTCTACCTATTCACTATACTCATACTCTTGATGAAACTTGATCTCATGAATCAAGTGATAGGAGAAACATAACATTTACATGATGTTTTCCAGAAACAAAAATCTGTCATCTAGAACCTAGCACCCTGTACTCATACTGAAAGATTGTGCAAAGTGGAAAACCTTGACTCCTACGTTGAATCCAACATTTACATAGGCATGATCATACGGTTTTCTGCAGCCCGGACATCTGCCATCTGCCTCAACAATCTTTTTGTGACAAAATAGGCAGAGATGAAACCCACATGAACAAGGAAGAAAACATGAGTCTGTCATGTCTAGATCCTCATAACAGATCGGACATTGAGGAGGTTGTTGTGACATTATTGTTTGCCATGAACAAGGTACAGTTTTGTGGTTACCATGCCAGTTTGTGTTTAGCTCAGAGCCATGTTGCTTTGAGAGGTCTGGCAAACCCTGAGGCCGGAGAACATCATCAGGCTTCCATGCTCGGTGATTCGGATGTGATTCAAGAACCGCTGATTTGAACTCTGGTTTTGTGATATTCTTGACAGGTTCTTGAACTGGAGAAGATTCTGAAACCACAGAACACAGATTATCATTTGCATATAAAGCATCAGCAACAACTTCCCAGTCATCTACGCATTCATCCACTTCTTTGTCACTGACATTGTCTGAGAAACAAGCACTCATACTACTGCTGCTGCTGCTACTCCCGGAGAAATCACTCCCTGACTCATCAAGATCAAAACTATTTTGAATGGAGTTATTTATAATGGATCCTGAATCATTACCCTGGATGCAAGAACCTGCAATATCCTCTCCTCTTTTCCTTCTATTTTCCTTCAATGATTTATTCTCTTCACTGGCATTGTTCTTTGATGTACGGCAATGATCAACCCTTTCATTTGCATCAACTTCACTTCCCTTTTTGACTAGCACAAAACAATGTAACAGTGACAGAGAAATGAACAAAAAAATTCAGTAACTTCCAAAGGATTTTAAAACAGTTCATTAAGTACTGTTTATACCTTCTTTTAAGTTAAAGTATGATAATATGAACATTCTTACACTCCTTTAATGAATAAAATTCAGTCTAGCTTTACTTTGTTTTAGATTTCACGTACTCATATTCGTAGTGAAATACGAAACATTGTCACATGATGCTTCAAATATGTCAGATGAGATGAACTGGCTCTCATATTCATAGTGAAATTCGAAACATTGTCACATGATGCTTCAAATATGTCAGATGAGATGAACTGACCCTGCCAAACCTAACCATGCAAAGCTATGAAGATCCTCTCAGTTTGAAGACTACATTTTAAAAGTTCATACAAAGAAGATTTATAATTATATGTGTGTAATTACATTCAAGAAATTGCAACCTTGAAGATTGATAGAGCAAGAAAGTTGTTGGAAATGAAATATGACAGTATCCATGTATCTTCTTCACCTCACAACTTAAGCTACATGGTAGCAAAATGCAGGAAAAGTTTGTATGATTTCATGAAACCCCTGAAGTGGTTAGTGTAATTTACTCTATAAAAAATGGAACATGTCCAAGTCTTATTAAAAGTACTTTGGTGATATTTTGAAGCAATTCAGGACATTTTCACAAAACTAGGTGACTTTTTTCTTTTTGTATCAGATCTCAATTGCTTGGTTTTATTAAAGTTTGAATAGGCAAAAAAGGTACTTTGAAAACTTTAATCCAAACATATCCCAGATTAAGAAACCATAGATGGAACCAATACAGTCAATACAAATGCAGCAGCAAGCAAAAGAGACAAAGGGTGTCATTTGCAGAGAATTAGCTGAAAAAGGAATCTGCAAATTGTTCAGACATTCAGCATTCATGCTTTGATCAGAAAAGGGATAAAAACAATACAGTAAATTAAATTTCAATGATGGATTAATGAAGAACATGAAAACAGCATCTATTAGATGAACAATTTGCAGGTGAAAATGAAGATCATAGAGGTACCTCGAGAAAGCCATTGTTCACGCCGAACATCAAGCTTGATTTGCTTCAGTTTCGCGGAGCCATTTGTCTGAACAATCACAGTGCCATAAACCAACAAAAAATGAAAACAAAACAAAAGTCACAAAACCACGCTAAAAAATGAAAATTTCAAAAGCAGAAAACGTTGCTACCATTTATCTGAACATTCACAACACAAAAAGCCAATGAAATGGGAAAATTAAAATTTTCCAAACCATGAAAAAAAAAAAGATTTTTTCCCAAAAACTATAAAAAATGAATGAACAAATTGCTACCCTTTGATACCCGACAAAAGAGAAAGCAATGCAATGTATCAATGCCTTCATGGGTTAAAAAAAAAAAAATCTCATCTTTAACCCAACAGGTTAAAAATATCCTTTGAGAAAATAGTTTGAAGAAATATAGAGAAATGGGATAGTCAGAGAGAAATAAAGGTTACCCTTTTCTTCTTCGTGGAGAGAGAATGATCAGATATGGAAGCAGAAGCCATTGAAATGAATGAGATATAGATTGTGATAAAAGGGAGGCCAGAGAGAGAGAGAGAGAGGAAGATAGGGAGGGAGTGGAAGTTACAAAAAGATGGTTTGATTTCTCTTCTATTCCTGTGTTTGCATTGCATCAACGTGGCTTAGTAATCACCATAACCTCATGATATTAGAACATTGGTTGGAACAGAAACATTAGATCTTTATTCCTGCTAAAAGAAAAAAAACAGTACAACATTGATTTTGTGTTGTTTAAGGTTTTTTGGAAAAAATTTAGCAACTAAGTTCAAATGATAATAGGTACTCTCAGATGACAGATAATTTAGTTGAACAGATAATATACTCTTGATAGAAGTTCATCTTATATAACTATAAATTAATAGTGGATAAATTAGCTGATTCAAATTTAGAAATATTATAATTAACTATTGTTCTTTTTATCCAAGACTAGTCTATTCTAATCAATCAATAACCAAGTATAATAATTACAATAATATAAAACCTATCAGTCACCATTTTATTTTTATAAATGTCAACATTTTGTGTAATTGGGATCTACCGTTTTCTGCTAAAAGAAATATATTTATTTTAAGTCCCAATTGAGGGTTATATTAGAAAAAAAAAAATCTTGTTAGAGCCTTCAAAATTAAGTAGTTCTTCCTCCAAAGACCAATAATATCAATTAAATTTTAAAAAGATTTCAGTTTACCAAACTTATCCTGATTATTGAGGTTTAAAAAATATTTTTCATTATTTACTAATAAAAACACACATATTATTCATACTAGTTAATAGAGGCAAATAAATAAATAAAAATTGAAAGAAGTAATAAAATATCTTATAGAAAACCAATTTTTTATAAATTATATTTTAATGTAGGATTAACTTATATTTTTAAAGTATGCACTCTCAAATTCTAATTCACAAATTAAGGTACAGAGAATGTCAGTTTTGTGACTATAAAAAGTGTGATTTGTTTCCCTTGCAATTGAAGGTGATAAAATTAAAATGAATAGTTTTACTTTTTTCATTGATTTTTTATCTTCCATATTTAATATTCTTTTATAAACTTAAGTACCCAATAAATTAAATATTTTAATTTAATCATTTGTTATTATCTGCATCAACTTTATCGTTTGTTTACGATTACCTTTTGTTCTCAGATAAAAAAAACTATTGATTTGATATAATAAATAAAATATGATAAGGAATAAAAAAGAAATTTAAAAGATTGTTAAAATAATAAAAAAATTATAACATAAATTCAAGGAATTATTATGACAAAATAATTATATTTTACTTTGAGTGATAACAAGAAATTTTGTTTGACTTTTGTCTTACAAAAAGGAGATCAACCTATTTGGTTTATTGAAAAGAAAACAACTCTTCTATGTTCAGTAATTTTCTATAGATATCTTAAATCTTGTTAACAACTCAGTTCAAATTTTCAACAGGTGATATTCAAAGGTTCAAGATTAGTCTTTTCAAAATCATTGTTACTGAATTTTAAAACAAAGGCACTTAAAAATAGGTTCAGTTAAAGCTAACTACAAAAGTTTGATTGAAACGTGTTGGTCCCCATTGTGTAGTCTTTGTCCAAACCAAAAACGTCACAGTTTTATTCTCCAACAACGAAGAATTGGTGTTACAAGCAAAATGGCCAAAAATAAAAGTGCAAACACATAGCAAAACAGCAAAAAAACAAAACATGAAAAATGAAAGAAGAGTATCAAGTATAAAATTAGGGTGAAGTAACTGTTGCAACTAATGAACAATTTGGTAAACAAATATTCTACAGATATATAGCAAACTATTTACAAAGGAGGGCACATGACATGAGACCTCATAAACATATTACACATCCCATCTATATTCCCCTCCTTCACTTACATGTGAGAATTCAAGTTCCTATGACAACAGATAAAATTGTGAACCAAGGGTTCCTAGGTTGCTTCACCAAGACTCTTATAAACAACAAATTATGTGAGTCCCTTCAGCTGTTTCTCAATAGAGATGTTAGAGACCAAATATTCATGAACATATAAATTACGAGCATGCCAACAATTTGCGGAATCTTTCCTCTCTGTCCCTACGAAACTGGGAGGTTGTTGTCCCTGCCGGCGGCATTCGTCTCTTCTTTCTCGGCCGGAAGAAGAAATCTTGTGTGTCAAGAACATAAGAAATCTGCAGATGAAACTTGCCAATAAGCAAAAACAAAACATTGTTCCAACCATTGGTTTCTCAGAAATTCCAAAGCAGAAGAATAAATTCAATAGCCTTGTCAATGTGTGGTGCTTTGAATGGCACACTAGATAGACAGACAACATTCTTAAATCCACACCATTGTTTTTTTGGTTCACACTGCAACACTAACTACAACTTAAATCCGGGGTGGGACTATATCATTATCAAGAGAGAGAAGATGAGCATAAAGGAAGAAAGATTATGTCCATGATGTTGTAAATATAGCAGTAATTTGCAAAAAAGGGAAAACCAAAAGGTATTTATAAGACAGCATACCTTGGATGAGTTGCAAGATATCTTGCATTCCAATCCATTAATTACTTTAACACCTTCCATGGCAGAGCATATTGCAGAAAGCTCATCTAAGTTTCCATATTTGCGTTTGTTTCTGAATATAACAAAATAAGAAGCAGAAACTCAGTGTTACCTAGTTGAAAAGGTAGGCAATATTTCCATGTCGCTAAAGATTACTCATGCTTACACAACAAATACCCCAATTATCATTACAGAAAAGAGAAGTAATAAACCAAAAAGATTAATCTTGGTGAATCTGTACCTATGCAGAATGATGCCGTGGGGTTCCTTTTTGCCTGGAAAGACTGACAGAAAATCATTGTGCAGATAAAAGGAGAAATTTGGATCAATAGAAACGGCAAACAATTCAGGCTTTTCATTCATATTGTCCATAAACTGGATGGATAGTCGTGAGGGGCTAGAGGACTGCAATAAGATGACAAAAAAATTAATATTAACCTCAAGAACTCAAGCTCCTGTTAAGAAAACTGACTTTTCTTCTTTTTTTTGGTTTCAGATTTGGCGCAAAGGACCTACACATTGTATCCGATATATATTATCCTCGTGAAGGATGACATGAGCATTTGCATGATATACAGAATCATTTAACTTCCCAGGCTTCCGAGACCTTTCATATTCATATAATTGGAGAAGCTTACTGTCCACATCATCGGTTGCAACAGTTTGAAGCTGCAGAAAAGGTAAATTAGAACCTTCAAAGGAAAACAAGACAAAAGCAAGTAGAAAATGAGACGAGGCAATATACCTGTCTAACCAATTTGTATATTAACTTGTCCAAGGTGAATAACACGTATGACTGGTTCCCTATAATTGCTCGGCATTCATCTTCAAACTTTGCATTTTCAGCAGATCCATCAAGCAAGTTGTACAACGCATTCATAAATCTATAAGAGAGTACGAACAATTAATCCAAATGGACAATGAACACTCATTTGGTGGGGGGGACTTTGAATAAATCGTGAAAATTTACCTTGAATAAGGATCTGGTAAGCTAGCATCTTTTGCTTTCCATTTTAATTCTGCGTTCATTGAATGTGTTTTTGCTGATAAGATTCTCTCGTAAAGAGTCTGCCAAGTTCAAAAAGAGCTTATGACATGCACCAAGGAAGATATTTCAATATCAAAGCCAGGAAAAAAATTATCCTTACTTGATGAAGTCTAAAAAGCACATAGAAGTCATCATTTCCATAGAACACCCTTGAGTCCTTCATTTCTTCAACAAATGAAACCGCTGATACATGCTTTGTGAGAGGTTTCACAGATGAAAGGAACCTTTCTAACAATGGCAAAGATGTGCCATCTCCTCCAGCTTGTGCATCACAGATCCCCTCAGCTTCACCTTCACTCTCAGCCTTACCATCAACATCATCTTGTTCGATATCTTCCTCCTCTTCATGATCTTCTCGAAAGCATTCATCACCAGCCGATTCACTGCCTGAGACATCTTCACCAGCTTCAGAAACATTTTCACTGTCCTCATCATCAGCATCTGCATCATTGTCACCTCCAGCCTCAGGACAACATTCATCCTCTCCGTTTCTAGACTGATATTTTCTTCTTTCAGTGTTGTGTTTTGCCTTAGCCATTGACTGCACATTTGAATCTCCATAGGCAACAAAGTTATCCTCCTCCGAGTCACCATTTGGTGATAATTCTCCCTCTTCCTTTTCAATTTTGCAAGGCCCAGCAGATTCATCATGATTTTTAACTTTACTGCTTTCACTTAAAACACCATTGGCCACAGGTACTGGAGTTGCCATGTCACATCCCTGAAATACGAAGATAAACAGAGACAGGCATTATCAATCACAGAAAAATAAAAATCCCTTGGCTTCAGTAAAGGTAGAAAGAAGATGAAAAAAAAAACAAATAGATCAAAAACTGACTAAGCGTTTCTTCTAAAGCATGTTAAATCTGCCTCGATTGAGAACCCATACCTCCACCAATGGTACATTAGCAACCTGAGACTTGGCTACAGAATCATCAACATCAGTTGGTCGTGATGGAGTAAGGGCACGCGCTAGAAAATAAACAAGTTTAGAATTCTTAAAATAATAACATTAACTAAAACAAAAATGTCAAAGAATTGATTGAGTGCATTGATTTTACAAGTCTATTACCTGGTGATGCATCTAAGTTCGTTCTGTTCAGGCTGTTTTCTCCTCTAATTGCAATTGATACACTGTTTTTAGCTCCTTGATCATCGGAGGTAAACGGTTTGCTAAATCCGGAGGCTTTGTCATTGCATTCTACATTTTTCAGTCCTTTATCCATCAATGGATCATCCCTACAACCATGTTCACCACCAACAGATCCATTTTCTTTATCATTGGTAGCTATACTAGCCCGGTGAACATTCTTTGCTTCAGTTATTCTACCATCAGCTTCATTCTTATCCGATTTTGGTAACCTTGAATTCATTGAAAGAGAGTCTGCATGAGGGCTTCTGTCACCCCCTATGCTTGGTACACCAAAATTGCGAACATTATGCCCAGTTTTTCTATCCTCCGCCCTTTCTGTTGCATGAGACTGGGTAGGAACACCAAGCATTGGCTCCAAGAAGGTACTCCACAGCCTCATAATTTTATTTAACAACTCTTTACTTGAGAATAACTCATCACATGAATATCGAACAAGTTTATACAGGTCTTCATGAATTCCAGCAGCATCAGGATATTCAAATTCCAGATGAGGAATTAGAGGCTGTTTATTTCCAGCCGCGATCGACTGAATAATATCATCTTCTTTCTGCTGTTTTTCTTTAATTTCTTTAATCTCGGCAACCAAAGCTGTATAATGTCAAAGATAGAATCTTAGAACTGACTAAAAAGATAATACTGAACCATGCAATGATGTGTGTGAGAACTTAAAAAGAACTGCCTGACAAGAACAATTTGTAACTCGTTTATTTAAAAACCTGTGAGATCTGCAACAAACATAGCAACTGCTTGGTATACCTGGAGGTAATTAGACGTTTTTCATGAAGTATGTTTTCAGCCTAATACAGCCATGAGTTACAGTTATATGCACTCTCTATCTATCTCTTACTTTTCAGACCCAGCCTGTGATTTAATATTTCTAATTTAACACAGTTTCAAAGAACATTAAGCAGAAGGCACTCTGGATATTCCAATCTCAAACTTTCTAAATAACACTTGGGTAAGACTAAGCCAAACTTGAAGAGTAGAATACATGACCATTTTAGAATCAATTTTGTACTTCGTTCATAAGCACTTAATTCATGCTTATGCCAATGGTTAGCTTCAAAATATTTATCATTTATATTAAAGCAGCCAGTGTCACAATATTGGTAATTGTTGCAGTATGTGTAGGTAATTACGATTTAAGAATTACAAGCACTTTTTGTCACGCATATACAATAGCTAGCTCTAAAATATCTATTGTTCGTACCCAGTACACAATATTTGTCATGGCAGACGTCGTAGCTACAGAACCACAATCATATAGTCTCAATGCTTGATCTAAAATGTAAAAAATTGCCCAACTAACCCATGTAACCTTTAATTCAAATTGTTGCTTGTTCATGGAGCTCGTGGCAAGTCAAAATAATCAAATCAACATGAAATATAAACAGAAAGAAAAGCAAATAAACTTACATTTTGTGCTCAAATTCTTAGAATCTTGTTGTTTGAAATAGAAGCTACGATGATCCAGTGATTTGTAGTGGTTTTTAGCATAAATTTCAGCCCATACTTTATTGAAATCTGAACGACACCTACTCCACTCCTCTTGCTTCTGCTTCAGTCGAGTCAATATTACAGGCAGGGCATGGGTTGGGTTTTTCCGCAATATGTCTATTACGTCAAGACCATGATCACCATAGAGTCGTTCAATGCACCTTAAATTTAGAACTGCAATTCGTAACCTCAGACAAAATCAATTCATAAAGATCTAATAACATATATATATATATATATATATATATATATATATATATATATTAAAATTCTATAATATTTTAGATTGACGTTATTCTCACACATACCAGTGAAGTGCTCTTCAATACGGTTCAGGGTCTCCACACTTATTTTATTTTCATTAATGTTATTATACAATTCCTCTGCTCGTTTAGCAGCTGAACTCACAGACTCCAGTAACATGTCCAGCTCATATCTACATCAGAAATAAAAAAATATATCATCATCCTATGATTCAATACACAAATCTTTGACAAAGTAATAACTCCAAAACGAACACTGAAATCAGGAGGCAGCAGAGATGATGGAAACAAAGAAAATTTGTTGGATCCCAGAAAAGGAAGATAAAAAGTTAATTTAAAGAAAGCAAGAGATGAAGACAAAAAAAAACTGCATAAGTTTTACCTGTCATCTTCACATCTGAACAAGCTTTCTTCATACTGATTTCTTCGCATATGTTTGAAAGAGTAATCCTCACTTCCAGAAGTCACAGATACCCAGTGGTCATTCAATACTTGAGCACCAAGCTCAGATCTCTGACTAGCTGTAGGAATTGGATACTGCAAAATGTGAGGGGAGAAACCAAGTTATAGAACATAATACATTATTGACAAAGCCAACAAAGTAAAGGAATCAAATAGAAGTTGCATACATCCGCAGGCAAAAGCCGGTAGCTGGGAGTACAACGTTTGCAGTCACTAAGGTCAAGTTCTTGAATGGATTTTCCCATGTATTTCTCCTTGTATCTTTCCTTCTCTTTGGCTCCATCCATATCACGCTTGTGCTCTCTGTCTTTGTCCTCCAACTTTGACGGTCTTGCCAAATGAGCATCAGTAGATAGTGACTCTGAAATCAACATACTTGCAACATCAATATTGACCATTAATATATGGGGAGAAACAACACCCCCCTCCCCCTACTATTTAAAATACTCAGCATGATTCAACATTAGGTTTTAAATTTGAATGGTTTCTTAAAAGAAGATAATGATAATTCCGTCCTCCTCAAAACTAGAAATGAAAAAAATGCATAAACACAAGTAGGGTAAGATATATATATAAACATACTTTTACTCATGACACCAGCAAGGAATCCATCTGCAAAAATAAAAATTATCTCAAGGATTGAGAAAATAAAAAGAAATAATAATATTAAGAGAAGAAAAAGAAAAGAAAAATTTGAGAAACAATTACCAATATTTTCACAACGCTCCAGGAAATCGTTAAATTCGTCCATAAGATCTGAATGCTTTCCAAGTAAATCAGTTACCTAAAATGTAAATTTTGAAATGATATACATTAAGACAAGAGGCAACAAAAACTTATAAAAAAGCATTTGAGAACCTGTAAAAAGATCTTGCCACCTAGATCTCCTCGTCTTTTATTTAAGTGAACAAAACTAAGGAAGGGGTGAAAGGGTCAAAAGCTAATAATATGAAACTGGTTTCTGCATATTGTGTTTCTAATGCAATCGTACAAATGAATTGATAAGCATGTTTTAAACTGTCTTCTAGAATTCTCAGTAAAACTAACACCAACTATCCTTCATACTTCAATTAATGAAACATTATGAAATTCCAAAACAAATAGTGAAAGTAACAACTAAAATAATTCAATGTCAGCAAGAATACCCAAAATGAAGTATACGAGTAAAAGCAGACAGATGCCTTCTTGCATGAGTTTTTAAGTATGTGACTCACAGAAGCAGGCACATACCAAATTTTGCAAATCATTCCTTTTAATTATTCCATTGCTGAAAATGTGAAGGCATTTCAAGAATGTTTGGTAATCATCAGAACTGCTCAACTTCTCCTTAACTTTCTCACAGAAACTGAATGCTTGACTATACATGCCTGTCATGAATAAAAAATAAACAAATAAATAACAACAGGTTAGGAAACTATAGGTCAATATGATCATCCCAGTGCTATTCATCCTCTCCAAATCTATTTAAAATAGATGGGAAGAAAAACTTGTAAGCAAGAAAGATTCCATCAGGACATATAAATTCTAAGAATGTAACTATATGAACCCAAATCAATTGTGACGATCAAATTTAACATGCTTAGGAATTTTTTAAACTATGTGCATGATAGGTTTAGCCTGATTTGAAGAAACAATCACTTATTTTTCGTTAGCTTCCTGCAAGAACTTTTGAAAAATAGGCAGTTATCCCAGACTTAAGGGTTTCCAAATATGGACTAAATGTTATATTACAATGCTGCACACACACTGGTCAACTCTAAAATCCAATTTTTTTGGTGATGCTTATACAACCAATTTTAAATAACTACACTGATTTACTCTGTATTTACAGTTGAATGTTTGACACCAGAGAAATTTTAGTATAGTTTACTATCTTCTTTGGTTTTCTTAAGAGGAAGTTTGCTTCGATATTGTGCATATTATCACACTAGTTAACAAGACAAAAGTTTGCACCATATTGAAAACCAGATATCTTACTGCCAAGTTAAAATAACATATGAATCTAAAACCAACAAATGCATTTGCACAAAGCATAACATTATTGCTTACTCTTTAAGGTATCTTTGTCATCCTATGTAGGAAAGGCAGAAGCTTACTTACTCTTTAAGGTATCTTTGTCTTCATAAGAAGGAAAGTCAGCAGCCATTCCAAAACCTTCAGCCTTCTTGACGGATTTCTTTTTGTCAGGAAAGCGTTGCAAGTTCAAATCCCTGCTGTTATCAAGATCTTGTTCTCTCTCATCCTGATCACGCATTCTCCTATCCCTACTGTCTCGCTTCCTCTCCTTGTGTATGTTCAACATTGTTTTGTCATCATCCATCTCAGGGCGTTCAGCACTCATATCATGATCATGAGAAGGAAGCCTGTCTCTTCGATAACGTTGCTGTAGAAAAATGTTCACAACCCAATCATTAAAAAGGCAGTTTACAAGATTTATATATAAGTGGGATAGGAACAATCTTACTGCCTTGTCTGGTGGCATTTGGCGCATCATTGGGGCCGTAGAACTCCGCTCATTAAAGCGCTGCAACGAATTTCGACTATATGGAGCATGCTGTGTGGAAGGTGCAGCAGAAGTATCTGGTAAGAATCTAGTGAACTCCTCAAGCAAATCTCGATGGTCCTTGAAGAGGGTAGCAACCTAGAAATTTTGTTTAAAAGAAAGAGTGTAAATTTCCAACCAAATATTTATTAAAGAGAACACAGAAAACATCAAAAAGCCGCCAAAAAAGGATAAAACATATTACCTCACTATAAACCTCACCAATGTCCTTGTGCTCTTTGCGATACATGTTTAAAATGTCCAAGAATGATTTGTAAACATGCTCATCACTTTGGAACCGCTTCTGCAAAAGAAAAACATATTGATTACAGATAGGAATAAACTATATCCGTAAAACCACCAGAAAACTCATTCACCTTTATCTTGTTCACAAAACTGATTGCTTCTTCAAATTCAACCGTTTTCTTTGGAGGAGCCTCATCCTCATCAAGTGTTATCTCATAACCTTTTGGCAGGAATGTGTTAAATCCAAAAATCAAATTGTTGTGCCCTTTGAACAATTCCTTCACCCTTGCTATGACACCAGCTGTGTCAGTCCTGCAAATGACCAAAAGAAAGATCGAGATAAATAATTTCTTTATCTACAAAACTCGTCATTTCAAAATCATCATACAGTGCAAAGACGAAAGAATAAGGCAAGAGTCTACCTTTGAGCCTTGAAATCTTTCATGACCTCAAGGAACATGTCATACTTCTCTCTTTGGTCCTGAAACATGTCTTTGACTTCCTTCAAATAGGATAAGGCATCATTGGTAGTCAGTTTCTGGGAAGTAGTTGCTCCCCCACCAACACCACCTCCGTTGCTACCTCCTCCACCTCCACCCCCTCCCCCTCCACTTCCAGGGACTTGGTTTTGTCCATAGCTTCATGCACAGAACACAAACTCACTTTCAGATACACATAATGCTAATAATCACGGCATGCTAATCTATACAAGATATCAAGCATTCCACATGTTCAATGTCCAAACTAACCAAAGTTATGATATCTCATTAAAATGTTGAAACAAGAAAACCCACAAATCTATAACTATTCTAAGTTAAAAATGAGGTAATTTACAATTGCAACACTGCTCATGCTACTTGTCTCAAAAGATTCCCGCATACAGCTTTAACAAATTAATTTGTTTCAGCAGTAACCTAACTACCACACCCATTTCTTGTAATCCATGATCCCACAAGATAACTCATCCCAAAGTCAATTCAGGTTAAACTGAACACAACCCTAAGTGAACTCTGCACAATTCAACCCAAAAAGTTTAACACAAACTTAACAACAAGCCCACGTTCCATTACCGCAACACAAAATAGGGCAAACTACCAATTACAGAGGGATAAACACAAAATTGACACACAAAAAAGGTAGGGCAAGAAATTGAAAAAAGGAAAAAGAGACATACGAATCAGCACGCGACGAAGTAGTAAAAGGGGGGCGCTTGAATTGGGAGGCAGAGGCAGAGTACATATCATCCCTTGCCCTCTTCATCCCTGCAAAATCAAAACCAATCCAATTAAAACAAGAACAAAAATAAAGCATGGTTCTTGACACAAAACCATTTGAATTGAGCAAAAACAAAGATGACCCAGAAAGTGAAAGGGAAAAAGATTGAACCTCACGAGTTTCCCAGATTTTTTTTCTTTGAAAAGTTGCTGGAAAACAAGTTGAGTAGATCTCCGAGGAACAAGAGAAAGAAAACCACTGAAGGAGTTTGATCAGACAAAACAAAACAATAGGTTCGGTTGGGTGTGTTTGTGCTCCTCTCTTGTGTTAAGTTGGAACAAGAATTGAGACAAACATACACATAGAGAATGAGAAAGAGAGAATTGGGGTCAAGAGAAGAGGAGAACTCTGAAAACTCAAAACTTAAACTCAAAATTTGTGAGTCAGAAGCCAAAAATTAAAAAAACATGGGGAAGAGAAAATATATGAAAGGAAATGGTGATTTATGTGAAGACCAGGGAAGTGTTCGTGTTTTATGTTGTTATTATTCCAATTGTTGGAGGCTCCTTCAGTGTTTTGAGTTTTTTTTTTTTGTTTGTTTTGGACTTTATTGTGGGTTGTTGATCCAAGCCCATAGTTTTTTCTTCTTTACCTTTTTGTCTCTCTAGTTTATGAGTTTTACTTTTTGGTTTTAAAAACTTTTAATTTTGGTCTGAAATATTTTTATTATAATTTATTTATAAATAAATATACAAATCTATATTATAAAATTTAATATTACTTAAATTAAAATAATTACTTGTAATAAAAAATCATCAAAATAAATAAAAATTATTTATAATAAAATTATAAAACCATTTATATTTGTATTATTTTTATATTTATTTTTATAATAATAATAATAAGTTTATTCTTTTTTTATAAAAAAAAATTGAAAATGTATTTCAACTAACATTTTTTGTATTCTCATTTATGTTCAATTTTATTTTTCAAGTGACTTTATATTCAATTGTTCTTTCTAAATTTAATATTTTTTAAAATTAAATAAATAAAAATCATTTATAAAATTAGTAAAAATACTTACATTTAAATTACAAAAATTATTTATATTTATTTCTTTCTTTAATATATTAAAAATATTAGTTAACATAATTTGTTTTTATTTTTTCTTTAATAATATTTTAAATATTGATAAATTTAAATATAAAATTTACAATAAAAAATACTGATAAAAAATAAAAAAAAAATAGTAAAAAAATATGAAAAGAAAATATCAGGAAAAAATGGCAAAAGACTTCCCATATATTATAGTTGTTTACGTTCTACTTACAATTAAACTATAAGCGTTTTACGGTTTTCAGTTCTATGTCATTAAAAGTTTTTATTAATATATAACTTCAATACATATAACATCTAATATAATCAAACTGTCTTCTTTTTTTATAGTAATATATATATTTTTATTTGTAAAATTATATATATATATATATATATATGAATATATATATATATATATATATATATATATATATATATATATATATATATATATATATATATATATATATTTTTTTTTTTTGATTCTTTTATAT
>Ga0214543_1002111_pt1 | contig 39098 bp, 16 predicted proteins | sample CNSS2metaG_FD_160094 | JGI IMG/M metagenome (GOLD analysis project Ga0214543, IMG submission 160094) | Root nodule microbial communities from cowpea collected in UCLA plant growth center, Los Angeles, California, USA - CNSS2 | ecosystem: Host-associated > Plants > Roots > Nodule | place: USA...
TTCTTTCCTCCATTCTTCAAATGCCAACAATTTTTCTTCACATGCCCTCTTTTGCCACAATGGTAGCATTTGAGATGCTTCTTACTTTGATATCTATCATGAGACTGACTCCCACTAGATCCACGTTCTGTTGATCTACCTTTCGTCATCACCAAAGCTTCTATTTGCCTTGCACTTTCCACCATATCCTCTTTGTTCTTTCGCCTGGATTCTTCTTCAAGAACAGCTCCGGCAACATCCTCAAAGCGTAGGAGGTCAATAACGTTGTAATTTGTAATGTTGATGACAAGTTTATCATACGAATCAGGTAAACTCTGTAGTAGAAGCTCCGCACGTTCATTTTCAATTATGTTGAAATCTGCCGCTGAAAGTTGGGCAAACAACGTATTTAGATTGTTTATGTGGTCTGTCACCGATGTGGACTCACTCATTCGAAGAGTATAGAGTTTTCTCTTCAAGAATATTCTTGTGTGAAGTGACTTAACCTCGTACAGGCTTGTGAGAGTATCCCAAATCTCCTTTGCTGTGGTCTTCTCCGCAATGCTGGATAAAACCGCATCTGCCAATGCTAAGTGCAAATTTGCTATAGCATTGTTATCTATTTCCTTCCACTTTTTATCTGTAATTCCGTCAGATTTTTCTTTAATTGCTTCTAGATAGTTGTCCTTTCTCAAAATTGCTTTCATCTTCAGTTTCCACAATGAGAAATTTTTCCCATTGAACCTCTCTATCTCGTATCTTGTTGCCATGGCTTTAAAACCGACTTATGCACTTCTCACTATGAATAGTACTGTCTACCAGAACAATGGAGGCAGACCGTGAACCAATGCACCAGGTAATTCCCAGGAAAGAGAGGTGGGTCACTAATGGACACGCTTAAGTACCAAGTCTTTCCTAGCCAGAATTTTCCTAGACAAGCACTTTCACACTACCACACTTTATCCACTATCACAACACTATTCTAATGACAATAGTAGCGGAAGATAATCACACGAACCAATAGCTCTGATACCACTGTTGGGTATCAGAGTACTAGCACAAGTACTCACAACTAAAATAAAAGATAAAAATAAAGGAACAAAAGTAGATAATAGGCAATGAATATAATTTATTAAAGGAAAGGAAAAATTACATACCATTCTCTCTAATTCCAAGGAGAAAACAATGGCAACCTCTCTCTTGGAAATAGGAAAAAACTCATACAAGGAGAACCTTAAAGGAGAAACTAACCTTCTCTCTTAGAGGAGAAACTAATATTCTCTCTTAATTCTTCTCTCAAGCAAATAAAGCAAAAAGGAATAGAAAGGGAGAGACTTTGGGATTATTTCCTAAGGAAACACTGGACTCCTTTTATAACATTAAAAGTAAGCCCCAAAGTAAGTTCCCATCGATGTGGGACTTCTTTTCTCACATAAATTGTCTAGTCAATATATTGCTTGATGCTCGAATCGTCTACTCAGTACATTGCTTGACTTGTCTACTTAGTATGTCACCAAACTCGTATGACGATATCATCTAATGAGGGATTCATCTAAATGAACCATCTACATGACCCATTTGGTGAACATATTTGGTTAAATTGTCTAACGATATAGTCTAATATTTTCTCCTGACATGTATCAGTTGGAGAACCTTGTCTACGCCTATCATTTAACACATTGGGGGCTCATTTGGATCATATATTAAGCTAGATTTTTCTACAAGATAAAATTGTTTTTAAGGTTTTATTCTGTGTGAAATTCAAAAGACATTCTGATATGAGATAACATGGTTCTCAAATTCCTACAACTAAAGATGGGAAAAGTGCAAACCTAAGCAGTAGCTAAAGTCCAGCTATACCACTATAAAAGGCAAGATCCACTACAACCTTCATCATTTCATAATTGTTCACTTCATCCATCCACCACTATTTTCCTTCATGTCTTGGGTGGTTTTCCTCATCTAAGGCTAATCCCTCTTGGTTGATACTCTTCTACTTTCATAGTTGATTCAGAGACTAAGTACAATAAATATGTTATTCTTTGGAATTTTGGTCAAAATTTATTCTACTTAAATTTATTCTTTTTGAATTCTGATTTATGCTCTCAGGATTATTTTAGAACAATTGTTTCTAATTAGATCTTATATATTTTATTATTATTCTTATTAGATTTTGATAATCCCTTGTTTAAGTAAAAAGTAAGGACTTTACATTGTTAGGGGCTGCACATGTGGAGTCTTTGTGGCACTGCATTCATATATGATGGAATGAATAAAGTGTAAATGTCATATTACTTGAAATAAGTAGGAAGCTAGATGAATTAACTAAATGATTAACTCAAACTTGTATGTTTTCTTGCTCAATAAAAAGAGGTAAAAGAATACATAAGATTTTGCATTGTTAGTGCACATGTAAAGTATGAAAAGGATCTTCTTGTATGGGGTGTAACAATCGAGAAACTTAACAAATTAATTAAATGGTTGTTTAGTTCATTTGCGATTTGTTTCGAAATTTATTGAGTGATAATTAGATGAAAACCAATGAAGAATTTAACTACGGAGGATCTTGAGAACGAACTTATCTTTCATATTTGTTTTAAAACATCCTTTATTGTTTATTTTTCTAAATCTTATTGCATATTTCAATAAGTATTGTTGTAACTCAAATCATCAATCAAATTCGATAGGAGACAATTTGGGCTAACTTAACCATATGTAATTCTTTTTGTTAAACTTTTATGCAACAAACAAACAATTTAAAGACATTAAATGATTATTGCAAACCATTAGACGATTACTTACTAGATTAATCTTTATTTGATTACACCAGGAACAACAATCACACATCCTAACTATAAGGGAGTTATAAAATAATCTTTTTCTTAACTTGTTGTTGGTTGTCCTATATGTTCATGTTACAAAAAAAATTATAGAATTTGGAAAATACTCTTAAGGTTTGGAACAAAGTTGTCTTTGGTAATGTCCATCATAAGGTAGTTGATTAGGGATGTCAAAAAAATCCGTACCCGTGAATATTCGCGGATAAAAATCACAACGGGTAATAAATGGATATTGTAAATGGATATCCTACCTTCCTTGTTGATATTCCTATAGTTGATAAAACTCAGCTTTTGGAATCTATATGGCTTTAAATAATGCCCCCCCTGTGGTTCTTTAATCCATCCATTCTTTTAAAAGAGCATTAGGCTATGCCAGATTTCGATGTAACATTAAATTACCAATAGTTGTTTTGGAAAGAAAAAAAGAGAGGCTAATACGCTTCGTTCAATGATGGTGATGGAAACACATCCTTCTTTCAAACAATGGCTAAAAAGGAAGATATAATTAATCATGTATTCATACTCTCATGATAATATTTTGGAGGATCATTAAGTATCCTAATTTTGAGGAAATTAAGAACGTTGTTTTTAGCTTAAATAATAGTTCTTAGTCATAATGGCTTTGATGATTTAAAAGAAAATAATAAAATATCAATAATTAATATTGAAATATTGAAAATGATATTATACTATAAAAGAAAAAAAAATGGATAAATGTTTTCTATAATTAAAATTCTTTTTATTAATAAACTTTAAATGAAGGAATTATCGACAAAAGTATATTTGTTGACAAGTGAAATCTAAAATTCATAAGTTAAATTGATCGGTGAGTCAATTTTACCGATGGAAAAGAATTTGTTGGTAAATCCAATATTTTTTGTAGGGGAAGATTCTAGCAATACATTTATTAGACGATTCTAACAATACACTAGCAAGATGATTCTGGAAATACACTAACAAGATGATTCTAGTCATACACCGACTAGACGATTCATGAATCATCTTCTCTTTTCCATCTTAAAAAATACTTTATTTCCTCGTAAAATTTACAATCTAGTCTCTCTCAATTAGTGAAAAATCTCCAAATCAACTTTCGAGCATCATCCATAAATACATTAAATGATCTATCATTATACCTTCTATAAATGACTTATGAGCTTGTTTATACTTTAGCTACACAAAGCACAAATTAGAATATTCAGAAAATGTCTATGCATAACATCAAAATTCAGCTTATGGATGATCTATCAAAACGTCTAATAAAAGTCAACTAACTAGATTCTTTAATTGATCTCATCTAATGTCTACCAAGACTTTAAATGTTGATTTAAATCAATGATTTTAGTTAAAACTTATTAATCCCAATTGCATAAACTCAAGTTTTCGAATTGCATTTACAATATACTCATCAATCAACATCCTATGTTTAGAGATGTTTAATTCTTTAGTTGGAAGTTTTAGTTATACTTTTTTGTATATAGATTACATTTCACATCCATATTTTTTATTTTTTATTTTATTTTTTCTTAATAATATTTTTCATGTCAAAGTATAATGTCTAACATGAATTTTATAAATAAGTACATATATAGTGGCGAAACTTAGACAAAAACATTAGGGGTGCCAAATTAAATCTTTTTATATATAAATTATTTTTTTTAATTAAATAAAAAAATTCTTTATTTTCTTTGTTTCAATCATTTTCATAAAGTGATTCTCTTATGCATTTTCCAATTTATAATCTTTCTAATTCATTAAATTAACATAATAGGGATGTTCTAATTTCTAATCCAATTCAAGGTTATTCAACTAATTTATTATGTGCAGCGAAATTTGTAGTTCAACCCAAGATACATCCATAAAATCTTACAAATTTTACCATATGCAATGGAAAACACAAAATTTCTAAATTTCATAATCTATGTTATACTAATTTCAGGAAAAAATATAATTAGGATTAGTGCCAATTTCATAAAAGAATCCTTACAATCATAATTAAGCAAACTAATTGGAAAAAAACTTAATTTAAGAAAATCATCATAATAGGAGAATCATAAACACATAAATCATAATAAGATATTAACCTTGATTCATGAGAGGTCTTGTGCATTTTTTAATCTTTTGTTTTCTAATCTTTCTCTTTACTTTCTTTCTATTCTCATTATTTTTTAATGATTTACTGTAAAAGAATCTCATCACTACTGATAAAACCTATTATCTTTCATTAATTCATGTCATCAAGTTGATTTTTATTTTATTTTTTATACAATAAATATATATAAATAAAATAGGTGATAAAATAAAATATTTTATTAATTTAATATAAATAAAATAATAATATATAATTATAATTTTAAAAAATATATAATATATATAAAAAATAGAATTAAAATTTTTTGGGAGCCATGGCTCCCTTATCATAACAATGGTTCACCATTTTATATATATATATATATATATATATATATATATATATATATATATATATATATATATATATATCAAATTTCCGTGGCCATTAAAATATTTTGGTCACACAACTCACAGTTAACCAATCAATAAAATAAAAACATGACAGCTAGCTGATTCCAAGGTGTATGGATTTTATAATTTTCTAAAAGAAAATTTCTACTTTCTTCCATTTTTTTTTAACTAAATAATTCCATCCCCATTCTCTTTTCAAGTGCATCCCTATCCCTGCATTAAGGCGTAAAGCAATCACAGCCAACAATTTCCCCAAAAATGTCGAAACAAATTAAGAATTTCTCAAGACCAAACATGTGGAACAAAATAAAAATCTAAAAATTCCTTTGGCAAAGTGAGTATACATTTTCTCTTGTTTCAACCATGCCATCATCAAACAAATTTTCTATCATGCCCTGTCATTTCACATGTTTAACTTTTATATACATTTCCTCCCCCACCACTTTCATAAAACAACTATTTTTTTCACTGTTGACCGTACCAAACCCATATTCAACTGCATGCATTACCACTTCTTTTAAAAGTGAATATTAAGTTATTATTTTAGATGAATTTCTCGGTAGTACCTTTTGCATGATAAAAAAATTAACAATGTTATTATATTTTTATATAAATTAGTTTCATTGTTCCCCATTATCATTGCTTGGAAGCTTTGCACCTTTCTTTTGTGAGAAATGACATGTTGGAGGAGATGCCATGTGAAACTTTGTAATGACATTTGATGCCATATAGTACTAGCTAGGGTTTAGGGTGCCATTATATCATTGTGTGGGTTTTCGTGGTCCTTACTTACCAAATATGGAATTTGTGCCCGAATTACCAAGTAAGAGAGAACCCTCCATTAAGAAATTTTTGTGCATTGGAAATAGTTTTCTTTTCTTTTCATTTTCAACTTCAATTTCAATGTGAGAGCATGTTGTGAAATGGAACAAATACCCAGGCTGCTGCAAACTTTTGCTTAGGAAAGGAAACCAATTTTGTCTCTTAACGGATCATATGAAGCATGTGGAACAATGAATCAAAACCTCTCATTTACTTCTCAATTACTCCCTTCTTACAAAAGAACTAGTTTCTGTTTTTAAAAACTTAAATAAATCTTATTCTAATTAAGTTAAGTAAAAATAATTAATTGAATTCAATAATTAACATAATATTCTCACTTTAACTATGACAACTAAAATCGTGACGGGATGGTAAAAAATAATTTAAAGGATACATAAGAGTCGCTATTATAGTTTATTATGGAAAACTATAGAAAAACTTTTAAACAATAGTCTTTCAAACCAAATTTGGGTTCAGAAATCGGTTACATGTGAGGAAAGTATAAGGATTCCACAATGTTCGTCTTAAGAACGATTTCCTTTAATTAAGTGTGCAAAATAAAGGTAGATTTTTAATATATTTATTTTACCCAAAAATCAAACGAGAAAATCAAACAAGATGATGCATATACCAAATAATAAAGAAAAAAAATATTTTTTTACTATTGGGTCTAACAAAGATTAACCTCGCTCCTACGTATTCTCATCCAAAATAAGAAATCAAGGTTACATAGTTTTTTTAAAAAGACTATTTGGAGAACTAGTAGGAAAATGAGGTGTTTTTTAAGTGACAATGATTGACCTTGCTCATACGTATTTTCATATGAAAAATCAATGATCGTGTAGTTCTTTAAAAAAGATTTGAGGACAAGTTGATTTTTAATTTTTGAAAATTTTATATTGTTTTTGTATTCTTGAATTATTAGAAAATAGTTAGCAACCAAACAAACACACAAAAAATGAGGAGAAATAGTTTTTTGATTTTATAGAACAAAGATATTTGTGAATAGTAGACCCAATGTCACCTTGAGAGAAAATGCCAAAGTTAGGTGAAAAAACAAAAACGCGTACAATAAATCAAAAGAAAAAAAAATGGCAATGACATATTGATAATGTTGTCGTTGACGCGATCAAATTAGCACTACTTAATTATAGCAACTTTAGTATTGTCGAGTTAGTAGTGAACAAACTAGATAGGGTTAAGCTAAGCCGGAGTCATCTCCCAACGAATACAAAATTGATTTTAAATATTTGATTCTTATAAAAATCTATCTTAATGCAATTAAAAGTAGTTAATATGAAGATATGGGATTTTGATGTGCAAAGAGTAAATGACAAGTAAATAAAAGAACACAACAATAGTAAAACAGGTTAATTCCAGTTAGGGATGGCAATTCGAGACGAACCAAGCAGGCTCACCCACAGACCCGCAGAAAAAAAACGCGACACGGGCTAAAGGTGAGGCGGGGTGGGCTGGCCCGCTGGCCTGTTTACAAAAATAAATATTCTTTTTTTTCAATCCCCACACAATTCATCACGTTGTTTATGTAAGTTCCTTTTGTTATTATTATTATTATTATTATTACTATTATGTATAATCATTGTATATAAGGTAATGATTTTAGTTTTTAAATATGAAATATCCTTTTATGCATTTTTAGGTTAACAAATTTGTACTTGTCTTATAAGTTGACATTTTGCTATTATACTTTAGCTATAATCTTCTCTGCTATTGTTTCATGTGTTCGATTAGTTAGACTAATTGGAACTATTTCAATAAGAAATGAATATCAATTATTATGAATATCAATAGGAGCATGGAGTTTGACAGAAGAACTACTCCATTGTGCTTACCAAATTGATTTTTCATGTGGAAACTTGGTTGAGAATGGAAAAAATATATTATAACAGGTTTCTCTTCTTTTCTTTTCTCTTTCACTCCCTTAATTTACTTCCTTTAACCAAACAAAGGCTAATTGTGGGCTATGACAACTAAATCAGAGAGGAGTGTTAGAGAACAATTTTTTACATATATAAATTTGTATTTGTTATCGATGGCTTATTAAATAAAAAATGAGTAACATACTTGAGGAATATGAATCAATAAAGAAGTTGTGGACTTGCTTGAACATATTTCATGAAAGGAACTGTCTTATGTAACAATAAGCATACAACTACCAAAAGCAGAATAAGAACTTAATAAATACAATGGTTAAGATTATTTATAAAAGGAACTTTGAAATGGAAAAAAATAATTAAATTAAAAAGAGAATGAAGGAAAATTAAACAGAATGCTAAGTCATGATATCAATGGGAAAGCAAAAGCTAACTCTCTAGTCAATAGACTTATTTTTGTGGGCAAGTTCAAGAATGCCCACGACATTAACCGAAAATACCCTACTAGTAGGTTATCGTGGGAGTGATTTAAATCTAAAAAGGAGAACAACAAATTCATCAACTGTCAAAAAGGAATAAGGTAAGCACTACTTCAAAACATTAACCAAAAATATTTTTAAAGGTAACTTTCAAAGCACTACTTCACAAGCAATAAAGGGAAACCTCTTAAAAATTATAACTATAAGGTTTCATAGAAAATATCCACTTAAATGAAAACTTAGTCAATCTTCATTTTGAGCATTCTACTTAAAAGGTAACCTCTTTTCAACATCCTCTAGAGCTTCTTCAATGATGTATCATATCAGTTGTTCAACATGTGGTTTTGCAGACAAACTGTAACAAACAACATTGAACTTTGTTTAGTGCAAATGAATTAAAAGGGTTGTGTGGTCGGAGAATCATGCAATAACAGACCACATTTGAAAAGAAAAAAAGAGAGTAATTGATCCCAAACCTCACGTGCAATTTTGTTATCAATATCCAAGCCAAGGGAATGTATAGTTTAAAACTCAATTACCAATTATCTCACCCTTTTAAACTAATGTGGAAAAAATTTGGTGTGCAACCAATTATCTTAATCTTTTAAAATAATTCAAAAATTAGAGATAAAACAATTTTATTTACATCTTTAGAAGAGAAAGATAGTAGGAGCTGCACAACCAAAATTGTGATAAAATTTTGAACCACAACCAAAATTTCTTGAACCTATAAGGAATTGGTGTGATCTAATAATATGTAAAATGTTGAGTGCAAGTTTTAAATTATGTTTAGTGTACTAATTCACATAAATTGCAAGAGCAAATAACTTCATTTGAATTTCAAAAAGTTTTACAATTACAAAGATGGGGATTGTTGTTTTTGTGTTATGATAAATTTCTATGATTGTAGTTGATTAAACATCGCTTAGTGGAGAGTGGAGACAACCTTTAATTCTTAAAAATATTAACTACCTAATTATCCATGAAAGGAATGCAATGAACCAGTTCAAAATCAATCTTACTCAAATCATAAATTTTTACATACATACACATCATAAAATTGAAGATAAGGAAAGAGTAAAGATGCTAAATCTGTAAAAGATACATAAAACAGGGACTAAAACTACTTGCACAAGTTCTAATGACCTAGACATGACCAAGAATTGACTCAAAAACTAGTTCCTAAGACAACTTCCAAAATTCACTATCAAAACCTGTAAAACTCTTAATAAAATGGCCAAAGTTTGGAAATTGCACTAAACTAGCCTAGTCAACTGTAAAGAAATTATCCTAACAAGTTTAAAATGGTAAAATGTAGCTAAGAAACAACTCACATTACAAAAACTACCTAAAAATCAAAATGATGTACATTTCATGATAATTATGTAAATGGAAGTAAATATGTAGCAATGATTTTTCTTACAATTATTATGAGACAATTCCTTCAAACTTTAGGACTCAATGAAATCAAGCAAGGAGATGTATAATTTTTTTCCCTATAGAAAAATGTACTAAAATTCAAACATCTTCACATTACACTTCATAGAAACATATCTTCAAAGTACTTAAATTCATATTTGTTATCATTTATGCTGCAGAAACTCAACTAGAGTATCAAATAACTCTATATTTGATAATCAAATTGGTTGTTGTTGTCAAACCTAATAGAGAACAAAACATAAACATTGGACAACTTTACCTTTATTCCCTTATTGAAACATAACTTCGAACTATGTCATGTAACCATGGAAAAAAAACAAGAACAATGTATCATTTTTCCACCCTCATCTAAAAGTACTTAATAAAAGCCATAAGTTTAACACACAAAAGGCAAATCTAACAAAAAATTGCCCAAACAGAAATTGGTACAAATCATTGATCTAATTATTGTACGCCTATTCAGAACTATCATCATCCAATTCCATTTCTTCATTGTCTTCTTCTGACTCGTGATCATCAAATTCCCCTTCATCATCTTCTTCCAAATCAAAGTCTTGAATTTCCTCTTCTTCCGTGTCTTCTTCTATTGCTTCATCTTCTACTTCAACACCATTTTCTAAATCTTGGAAGCCTAAAATAGGTTCAACTTCTATGATTTCATTAACGTGTGAAACTTGGTCTTCTTGGTAAGGCATATCATAATCTAAATTAGTAGCTTCTATGTGACCTCTAGGTTTTGTCTTGATTACAGCACACAAATCACGTTTATCTATTCGAGATGGTAGATATGAGACATAGTGTCAACACCCAATTTCGTCCGGATACGAAATAAAATTTTGACTTTAATAATAATTAAAAAAAAACACATCACAAAAAAAATCAACATTAATTTGGATGTACATATATACTCCTATTCTTTTATTTATTTATTCTTTTTATTTTTAATTTTAATTTTGTTTTGTTTTTTATTTATCTATTTTATTTATTTTATCTTGTTTTATTTTATTTTTATGTTTTTTTATTTTTACTTTACTTTATTTTATTTTATCTTATTTTAATTCCAATTTCCATTTTATTTTACTTTCACACTATTTTGTTTTTCTGCTCTTAAAAAAACATATAAAATATATAAATAAAAAAAATAAAAATAAAAAATAATAATGAAAGTCATTTGACTTGACTCTGCCATGCAAAATATGGCCAGATTCATACGTTATCTTGTTATTGGGGGGTTTGGACATAAAAAGAAGAAAGGTTGGGTATTGGTGTATCACTATGGCAGGAACCAGGGGAGGCAGTCTGAGCATAGCAGTGCAGCTATGGCTAAAGTGCAACTTTCCACACGAAAGGGGGAAGACGAATTTGGGGGGACAATTTCACAAGCTTACACAGGGAAGAAAGCAAAAAATTGGGAAAAGCAGATATACAGAGGGAGGAGAACGAAGAGCACACTCGGGGAAATTGGCACACCGAGAGCTTCAAGAGGTATGGTTGGTGCCTTCATGATTTGTGTTGGCTTTGTTGTGTTTTGTTCCTAAATGAACGTGATATAATGTATGCGTGTGCGTTTCTCGCATCATTCTTTTATCTATTTAGTGATGTACTAGTGTTCAAATATTGTTTTGCTTAAGTGTTGGAGAAAACCCGTACTTCACTTCCCTCTCACAGTCTTATAGTACACAGTCTCATACTACAAGAAAACCAACCTATAACACACTCTCACCAGTCCATTCTCCCTCACCTCATATGTGCACGCATAATCTCCAAATCAATTTTATCCACCACCCCATTATCCTCTATGTTTAATCTTCGTTCAAGACCCACCATCTTCAGCAACATTCTCAGCTCATTCTCTCCACCAAAACACGATCCGTATATACGCACCAACCATTACACCTTCATTCGACTTAATTCATTTCCCCCAAGCGCACCAAAACCTTTGCATCCTCCCGCATAACCACCAAAACAGAGCCCCAACCGAACCCACAGCCGCAGTTTCCTTCCATTCATCCAACGCCAAACTTTTCTTCCTCATTTTTTCCATCACAATCAGATTCATATGCCCACACTAGCCTCCAATTCATTCAAACCTGCAGACACACCAAACAAAACAGTCCAATACTCCAAATCCATTCTTCTACCTACACCCTCATCTCCATTGCTCACCTGCATAAAATCAAAATAAAAAAACAGAGAACCGAAATCCCAATGCTAGTGTCAAATATTCCCGCTTCATCTTCCCCAATCAGTCATATCCAATCAAACCCAAACGATGGCTTCCCCAATCAGTCATATTCTCTTTGTGTTAACAATGAATTGATGGCTTGCTAGAAGGACGAGTTGGTTGGTTGAAGATGGACAACGATGGATGATTGGTTTCAACTCCCATTTCATTTCTACTACTTCGCAATGACAATATCAATCATTCAATCCTTAAAATTCATCAACTTACCCCCTCTATTACTAGCCCCAAACTACAAGCCCACAAATGACAAAAGGTTAACATCGATAAAAAGGCAATTAAGGAGAGACAATAGTCTTTGTTTCACTTATGATGACAAATTCTCTTCTAACCATAAAGGTCCTAACAAGCGACATTTTGTTCTTTAGTGGGAGAGGAAGAAAAACCAAAATGGTGACCTAAACCACTTGATTCAAAAGAATTTGGTGACGATACAGAATAGTTAGACAATCATTTATTTTACAACGCACTTAAAGGCTTTGTAGGGTTAAGGACAATGTAATTCCAAGGAACAACAAATGGGACAACAGTGCAAGTTTTACTCAGTAGTGACAGCTCAAATAACTTCCTTCAACCACGAATTACACAATTCTTGAAATTATCGATTGAACTAGTTCCATATTTACAGGTTCTAATTGGGAATGACAACTCCTTACTAGTAGAAGAATTTATCTAATAATTGGGAGTGAAAATTCAAGGACACACTTTGAAATTTGCTATCAGCTTCAGGTGCAGATTTGGTGTTAGGGGCTGCTTGATTACCTATAATTGGACCAAACCTATCTAATTATAGCACCTTGTCCTTGAAATTTTACATAGGCATCCAGTTTATTACATTACACGGTGAAAAACAATCTTTGCCACAACTCGCCCAATTTAATTATATATGAAAGGTGCACAATACCGATGTAATTGTTGAATTATTTGCCTTACAATTTTCAAATAGTGAGGGCTTTAAATATTAGCCACTTGAATTACCATCAACCATGGACCCATAACTCGCTATGCTACTACACACATATAAATAAGTTTTTTGACATTCCAGTTGGGTTGCCTCCAACACAATCTCAAAATAACTCCATTCCCTTAATCGAAGGAGTTGATCCAGTGCAGGTGAAGCCTTATAGATACCCACATAGTAGGAAGGATCAAATAGAGAAGATGATAGCTGACATGCTAAAAGAAGGAATAATTATGATGATCCCCTATCATTCTTGTAAAAAGAAGGATGGTACATGGAGATTTTGCACGAATTATCAAGCCTTAAACACCATCTCAATTAAAGATAGATTCCCTATTCCAACTATGGATGAGTTAATCGATGAGTTATATGAAGCAAACTAGTTCTCTAAATTTTATTTAAGGTCTAAGCACAAAACAACTTTCCAAATACCCCAATGTCATTATGAATGGATTATTTTACCATTTGGTCTCTCAAATACTCCGACTACATTCCAATCTAACAAAATGTTCCTTTGGACTCCAAGAGCTTGATTATGTGGGTTGTACAGTATTGGGTAGTGGAATAGCAATGAATCAAGAAAAGGTCCAAGTTGTCCTAAATTGGCAGTATCCAACGAATTTTCACCACTTTCCTTATAACCATTGGTGGTGGGGAAGATGGTGGGGTTAGAGTGATGGAAGACCAAGGATGGGGTGAGGGTCACGTTGTCGAAGACAATGATGGTGGGTGTGGAAGTGCAGACCCTTAAAACTTGTATTATGTAGTTTTTGCGATGTGGGTGAAGGATTTAGGTGTTGAGATAAAAAGCCTTTCATGGTGGCCTGTGATGGAGAGAGGTTGGGCATTATCACGTGGTGTTGTCTCAAACTTGGGATGGAGAAATTCATAGTGTTAAGAAGTGGACTTTAAGCCTACCTAACCCCACAAAATTGGCTTGTAAGTTGAGGTTTACACCCACTTATATACTCTGAATTGGCCTTATCTCTAGTCGATGTGGGAATTCCAACACACACCTCACACCAAGGTTTATACATCTCATCTCGTGCGTGGGACTAGACATTAATGGGTGGTCCGATAGTTGGCGGAACGATATATGTCCAACAATCTCGCTAGGATAGGCTTTAACAATGGCTCTAACACCATATTAAAAAGTGGACTTTAAGCCTATCTCAACCCCACATATTTCAACATGCATGACATCTAAATTGTGACGAACCATATTAGTAGACCAATAAGGTAATTCCCAAAATATGCTCTTCTTAACCCAATTATGTGTTTTACCAAAGTCGGGTTGCTTTTGCTTGCTTGATTTCAAGCCAAACGTAACTTTTTGAAGTTGATTTACTTGATTTATTACATCCATGCCACTAAATTCTTGTGGTGGTAAAGACTTCTCAACTACCGACTTCTCAACTACCGACTTCTTATAAGAGCATTGATCACGATGAAATGAATGATTGATAGGTAAAAATTGACGATGACAATCAAACCAACAAGGTTTACCACCACTCTTCAAAGTAAATGATTTAATGTCCCCCATACAATATGGACAAGCAAATTTTCCATGAGTGCTCCATCCAAACAACATTCCATAAGCTGGAAAATCATTTATTGTCCACATTAATGTTGCTTTCATAATTAAATTTTATTTTTTCCATGCATCAAAAGTATTAATTCCAATATACCACAAGATCTTTAACTCATCGATTAGAGGTTGGAGATAAACATCTAAACTTTTACCAAGTGATTTGGGTCCAGGAACCATAAGAGTAAGAAATATGTATTCCCTTTTCATACACATGCTTGGAGGAAGATTGTAAGGTGTTAAAAAAATTCGCCAACATGAGTATGGGCTACTTGAATTACTGAATGGATTAAAACCATCCGTGCAAAGTCCAAGCCTGACATTTTGTGGATCTAAAGCAAACTTAGGATGAGCTGTGTTAAATTTTTTCCAAGCCTCTGCATTAGCTGGATGTGTCATCATTGATTCATGTTGGCGTACTCCATCTGCATGCCATTGCATATATTTTGAAGTATTAACAATCATAAAGAGGCGTTGAAGTCTTGGAATAATGGGGAAATATCTTAACACTAAGTAAGGCACATCCTTGTTTTTTGTTGTTGTCTTGGGTTTAAATCGCGATTCTTTACACACTAAACAAACATTCTTGTCACTGTTTTCTTTGTAATATAGCATACAATGATTAGGACATGCATCTATCTTCTCATATCCTAATCCCAATTCACTCAACATTCTCTTTAATATGTACAAATTTTCAGGCAACCTTTCTAACTCTGGAAGCATGCTTTTGATTATAGCAATCATTCGATCATAACAACTAACACTCATGTTAAACTCAGACTTCAAGTTTAGGAGTTGTGTTACTACTGACAATCTTGTATGCTTCTTACAACCATCCCATAAAGGTTCATCAGCATTCTTTAATAAGTTAAAAAACTTCTTAGCTAGTGGATTTGGATCCTCTTCCACCTCTTGTACTTCTAGATTTGATCTAGCATGGAAAGCATTCATAACCATATCATGATATGGATTTTTACTTCCTTTAGCACGATCTTGGACAACATACGCACCATTTGTCCACCTTTCTTCACCATGAAGGGTCCAATTTGTGAACCCATCCATAAATCCATGGTCATACAAGTTCTTTTCCACATTAAATGATATATCCCAATAACGATTCCTACATTTTCCACATGGACAAGGAATGTGCCCTGTTACATCAGCATATTTCGGATCTCTTTTAGCTACTTGAATGAAGTCATCAACACCATTTCTAAATTCCTCAATTATACTACCAAATTGATCTTTTCTTCGCAACATTCATCCTTTATCAGGTCTCATTGTCCTTGCAGATAGTTTAAACATTGACAATAATTGAAGACATAATTAAAATTAAGAACAAAAATTAGTTAAAATAAAGTAAATATAAGTAAACATTAATTGAAGCAAGATATTATATCTGCCATATCTATTTTTACATAAGAAAAGCAACCAGAATTTGAACAATATTATAGTATTGGTACTCATAAAATTGAACATATAATTGTCATTTAATTAAGAGAATATGATATTCATACATCAGTTTCTCATAATTAATACAAACACTCGAAAGTCTTTGTTAATAAGCCAATCTTATTACTCAAGTAAATATAATTAGTATTTTAGAAAAATATATGCAAGTATGTAATGTTTTATTATTTAATATACCTAAGAAAACCAATGAAAAAATGTGGAAAGATATATAACTTCTATTATTTCTTTTGTTATGCTATAAATTGAAATTGTTGCAGTAAAATATAAATTTATTAGTCTTTTTAAATTTGTAATTATAAATTCACTAAATAATGAGATATATGGTTAAATACTATAAATCTCATAATAAGTAGGCTTGAATCTTAAGTTACATTTTATCTTTTTTTTTATATGTGCTTAATAATTAGTTTATAAATATAATAATTAATGTTTTCTCAATGAATATGCATTAAATCTATAGTACTGGAGAGTACTGAGGACTTTATTATTTAATTGTGTACCACACCAGCCGGCCGAGCCGAGTAATAACCATAAAACCCGTCTGTGTAACTACCAAGGATGTAAATAATAACAATCACCATACACACCCTAAAGTGAATCAAAGTATCCGGCCTAAGCCGCTAAGGCGCAACATCGACCGAACACACTAAAAGAACAACAGCGGCCTAAGCCGCTAAAGAGTAACCGGCCTAGGCCATTAACTGTAGGAAACTAAGCAAGGACTTGGCAAATTCAGAACATCAATAGTAAGACTCACAGGGCCCACGATGATCGAACTAAGGGGTCTGGGTTAAGGCCCAAGCCCACTTATAGCCCAAACGAGGGCCTAGCCCATGACGTGGTCAGTCATAATTAATAATCTATAAATATGCATGGACCCCACGGATTAAAGGTACGCATTCATTACTCTCTTAATCACGAGATTTGACTTTCTTAGAGATTTTGCTGACTTGAGCTTCGAAGTCTCTTCTGCAGGTAACCCCCTCGGTCCAAACCGATCACACCGAGATATCCATAGGCGACATGTATTGGCCAAGAGGAAGCCTACTGAGGAGATAGTAGACCTGAGTAAGGTAGCACTTGTGTCTGACATATCTTATTTGTTCTCTACAGAAACAAATTGAAAAGATAACTAATAACTTTTTGGATAAGCCAAACTAAAGTAAAGGAACATAACTAATGTGAAGTATCTCATTTAACTTCATGTTTCATGCAATCACAAGACTATTTTATTTATGAAACAAATAAAGGACTATTACTCCAATGAAAACAACTACCTAACTAATTAAGAAAAAAACCATGTCGAATACCTTCTTTAATGAAATTGAACATTTAAGATCAAAGACTCATTCTTAAACGCTATATTAGTAGCTAGGTAATAACAGAAAGAATAAATGACTGCATCCAATTTCATAAGGCCAACTTATTTAACCTTGGAAGAGAACCACTCTGTAGCAGATATTGTTGACCAGTAACTGTTGTATTATTATCAGCAAAGAACAAAGTAGCTCTATGAATTTGTCCCCTCTTTTCTTAAACACACGTATCTTTGATTTATTTTTTCCTTAATTTCAATTATATAATCTTTTAATAATAATTTAAAAGTACTCCCAGTTAAGGCTAAACGCCTAATGTTTTGACAATTAGCAGCACCTAATGTGGAAGTTGGGATTGAGATATAACACTCTTTTTCAAGGAAAAGTATAAATAACAGTAACATGGAAATATTTTAATGAAAGTTTGTCATATGAAATCATAAATCTCTATATAAACCAAATCATGCAGATTTCTGCCGAAAGGAAGCCATATGCGGGGAAACAAACAGTGAAGATACATAATAGTGAAGAAAATAGTCATAAGAGGTAGCTACCAACTTATATTCATAAGAGCAATTATGGCAGAACAACAAATCATACAAGCCCCGACGAAATTTCAGTTTGGAGTGGAAGATTAATTCAACGAAATTTCAAACCCTAAAAATTTAACGAAATACCTGTTTTGATTAATCGAATCAAAGGCTCCAACGAATTTCAGATTTGGAATGGAAGATTGAAACCTTGGACATCAACCAACACCATGCATAGATTGAACGACGCCATGAGCTCTTAAACAGAAAAGTACTGTCATGAATGAGTGAAATACTAAAGATGGAATAGTGAACAGCAATGAGAAAATGGCGAAGGAAGGAAAAGTTGGGAGTAGAAGAAGCAATGTATGAGCAAATTCAAATGGAGGAAATATGAATCGAAAAATGTCATAGAGGGTTTGAATGCCGCATTTGATGAGTTTGGAAGAAGAAAAACAATCACTCTTTGAGATATTTCACTATTGCTGATTCCACCATTTATCACGTACTTCTTCTTTTTTTTATTTGGAAAGCCTAAAGCGAGGGAATACTGTTGTTGATGTTACCATACGAATTACAAGTTTTCATATATTTCTAACTTTTAATTTCTAAAAATATTGTATTAGATAAATGTTATTTTTCATTTAAAAAAATGATATTTATAAATTAAAAATTAAGTTATATATAATAAAGTACATCTTGATAATCTATTAGTATATTAGTTTTTTTATTGTTTTTCGTAAATTTATTTTCCTCATAATAATATTTTAAATATAATTTCTATTTGTTAGTTATGGATTAATAAAATCATTTTGTCTTATTTTATTATATATTTTAATTAATTTATTAATATTTATATTTATCATTTACATTTTAATATATAATACTATATTTTAAAAAATAATTTTAAAATATTTAAATTAAAAGTAATTCAAAATATTTAAATTTAAAATAATTTATAATAATTAAATTAAAAATAATTTTGCAATATTTAAATTAGAAGTAATTTTAAAATATTTAAATTTAAAATAATTTTAAAATATTTAAATTTAAAATAATTTTAAAATATTTAAATTTAAAATAATTTTTAAATGTTCAAATTTAAAATAACTTTTAATTACTTAATTTAAAAATAATTTAAAATATTTAAACTAAAAATAATTTTTAATATTTAAATTAAAAAATATATTTTTATACTAAAATTAAAAATAATTTTAATTGAGAAAGATTAGCTACCAACTGACTACAAATTTTATTTCTTCGCTATTTCATCGCAAATTAGTGAGGAATTAGTTACAAATAGATATTTAGGTGAACTTGTAGCTATTTTGCTACAGACACGCTACAATTTTATTTTTTCGTTATTTCCTCGCAAATTAGTGAGGAATTAGTTACAAATAGATGTTTAAGTGAATTTGTAGCTATTTTGCTATAGACAAGCTACAGTTTTATTTTTTCGTTATTTCCTCGCAAATTAGAGAGGGATTAGCTACTAATATTTTTTCTCACTAATTTCTGTAGCTAAATAGAATTTTTCTTGTTATGAAACTAGCTTGTAAGGTGATGTTTGCGACCACTTATATACTTTAAATTGGTGTTATCTCTAGTTAATGTATGACTTTCAACACATAGTAATTGGATTCAATTGCAGAGGAATGGTAGTGTATAAGAAGGTTGAGAAGCATGCATGTACATGAGTAATTGCGGTGGAGAAATGCTTTGAGTGTATTAATGCTATTAATGCATGCATGACTCAATTTTCTTAGTACTATTCTCACGTAAATAATATTTTTATAAAAACAAGCATAACTCACTCAACTGGACATAGTTCTAAGCTATGTTTATTATCAATCGATAGTTGCAAACAAATAAAAGCCACACAATGAGGACACCATGATGGAAGATGTTGTCACAGTTGAATCTGATCCATAATGGCCTTTCTAGATAGTGGCGGATTTTGACTAAAAATTTTGGAGGGGCTAAAATAATATAATTTTTTTATCATTAAATTAGATTATTAGTATAATATTTCAAAAAATAATTCTTTAAACTAAACAATTGGATCATTAGATTAGATTATTAGTATAATGTTTCAAAATATATGAAGAAGAAGTAGAATGAATCTGTTCTCATCTTCACGAATAGCTTCCCTTTAATCATTTAATAAAAAATAAAATCTATTATTTTATTTTTCATCTATATAAATATTTTTTCAAAATAATATTAGAATACAATTTTTTTCTTATATATTCATAAAAAATAAATTTGCAAAAGGCTTGTAAGATAAAAAAAAATCATGTTAATAACTCTTAAACTAATATTTTGTTACCAGGTAACACGATAGAGAGTTACCTTTATTTTTCAAGAAAGAAAGAACACAAATGAGAAATCAGAACAAAAAAATGAGTTTGTGTCTAATTTTTTTTCTTCAAAAAGAAAAAAGAAAACATATGAAAATGAGAGATGAATACAATTTGTGAAAAATTAGAAAGACAATGAGAAAGAAATAAAAAATATCTTAATAAATATTTGGTTTAATATTTTTTTTTTGTTTCTTTATTTGTCCAGAAATGTCTAGTTGGTTGTCTAATGTTTTTTTAGTCTCAATTTGTTGAAAATTGAAACGGTTAATAAGGATGTTTTGTTTTGTTGGTACAATTAACATAATCCAAGTGTTAACTTTGATGAAAAATCTTTTGATCCACTTCAAAAAATTCAATGAAAATAACAAAATTGCATAAACTTTTTCAAAAATCGGAACCAAATTGAAACTAAAAAAAATTAGATGACCAACTTTGTTAAGATTAAAGGGTGTGTTTTATAAAAGAAATAAAAAGTCACACAATTTAATTTCCATTAATTTCTAAAATATACTACACTTTTAAAAAATTAAAAATTTTTAAAAAAAAAAATATATATATATATATATATATATATATCTGTATAATTTCAAATAATTTCAAAAATATAAATATAATTTAAAAAATATTCAAAAATATACATATAATTTAAAGAAAAAATTAAAATTATTGGAGGGGTCATGGCCCACTGCCCTTTAAATGATCTGGTCCTGTTTCCATAAGGAGTTGCCGGATTTGGTAATGGCTTCGGAAATTGGTATTACAAAAAAGTGTTTTAAATTTATTCCCGAGTGTTCATTCCGAAAGTTATTCTTGAATTCGGAAATATGTTTTGAAATAAGCATTTCAAAATAAATTAAAAATACTTTCACCATTCTTTCACATTCCGGCCACCTCTTCCACCAAAACACACTCAATGGAAATTTGATGTAGAGGGAGTGGGAAGTTGGTGCAACAACTCACGAATGAAGAGAGAGAGAGAGAGAGAGAGAGAGAGGTGCAGGAACTCGATGCATAGGAGAGGAATTGGAGGTGATGAGAGGGAGAAGGTGCAGTGCAAGAGAAAATGATCGGAATGGGAAAGCAGGTTTAGGATATTTTGACTTTGACTAAGGGTTAAAGTCAACATTTCCCTATTTAGGGGTGTAGGAAGAAAACAAATGGGGTGGAGGAAGAAAGACCCAATTTTAAATATCTCTTACCTTCCATGACTATAGGCCCACACATAACAAGAAATAACTGCAAATTTAACAAACAATTAATACACACTCTCCTACCGGAACCACCAGCATTCTTTCATGTGCAATGCATTTAAGGTTCATTTAACTTAATTGTTGTTGTCTAAGTGATGTCTCAGCTTTTATGTCTATTTATTTGAGAGGTTTGTAATATTTTCTATTGCAATTATGAAGTAATTTTTATTCTAGGGTTGTAAACTTCAAATTTGAATATTATAAAAAAATTATGAATAATTTTCTATCTCGAATTTTTTTTTTGTCACTAACTAAAAGAAATATTGATTTAAGTGTGAGCAACTAAAATAAATGTTAATTTAAGTGTAAGTTTTATAAAACTATTGCATTAGACTAAATTTGACTATTTTCCTTTTAAAAATTAATGTGATTCAAGGAAACTTGCATTCTGGGGAACTTCTAAAAACTAAATTAAGACTTTAATAGAAAGGAAATGACTTAAAAATGTTAACTTCTTTTTTTATTGTTTTACATTATTTTTAACATCTCTTTATAATTTTTTTCTCCAATAAGAAAGTTTTATAAAACCAACGCTTCAATTAATAATATAACGGATTATTAATGTTTTCAAACAATTATTTTTAGTTTTTTTGTCAATTATTTTTAATTTTTTTGTAAAGTGAAGTCTTATTTAAATCTTAAAATAATAACAAATCTCTCTTATTTAGGGATGGCAACGCAACGTGGCGGGAACAGGTTTCGCTATCCCATACCCACAGTGGTGGATCTTGATCAAAAGTGTCGGAGGGGCCAAAGTAATATAATTTTGAGATCATTAGATTCGATCATTAGTATAATGCTTCAAAAAATTACTTCTCTAACTGAACATCTTTTATCATTAGTATAATGTTTCAAAATATAATATGTGAAGAGGTAGAATCTGTCTTGTTTTAGTCAATAATTTTCTTTTCATCACTCTTAAACGATTAATTTATTCTTCCATTCTTTATCAATATACTTTTTTTGTAAATAATACTAAAAAATAATTGATCATAATCTAAAAAAAATTAAGACACGTAATTATTAAAAGAAAAATATATTCATTATTATTAATACATAATACATTATTATTTTTTTCTATATTCATTAAAAAAATGAATATACAAAAAGCTCATGAGATAAAAAATAATAATGTTTTCGTTATCAAGTAAGACAAGAGACAGGAAATGAAGAGCATAAATGAGAAATATAATGAGTTTATGTCTATTTTTTTTTTCTTTAAAAAAAAGGATGTAACGCCTCATTTTAAATATAATATAATTAAATGAAGCATTACACAAAATAGTAATAGAAGCATGGTCCTGGAGTATAAACATTACTCCTTACAGTTGTCCAAAAGAAATAGGAAGGAAACTCAAGCACACCACGATGTCGGTAACATAGTATCATAATGTATCAACCATATTTCAAAAGAAGACTTAACGACAAGGCAATACTTGGTTGTAGCCCTAAAAGAAAATCCCAAGCAAAAGGAATCCAACCCAAACCAACTATGTAGTGGAGTCACCATTTCCCTGTTGGCCATGAGGAATTCTCGCATATGCTCACATCAATAAATTGATGATCATCGCAAATAGAGAAAACCACACACACAGAACATACAACAAACAAAAGGGTAAGCTAGAGCAGAAAATTATATATCATACAGTTGCATACAATTTTATGGTTGAAGATGCATAAGCCAACCAATCATGTTATGACTTGCAAACAATACACTAAGACTCAGACACGACTCCTCTGGATACATATAATTAGCCAGATTCAGCGGATGCTTGCACTTGTGGTGGCTTTTACTGCTCTACCGAGCTAATTGTTCTAGTGTCTCATCCCTTCACACACAAGGTTAGCCCTTAATGGGTTTCAAGCCTCCTGCTACTCTCACCACTAGAGTCAGTACGCTCTATGTGAGACTAACTGACTCTCTAGAGTGTCAAGATGCAATCCTTACATTGAATCCTTACTAAATTATATAGATGGGGCACCACCATGAACTCCAACTAACATGGGTCATGGAATTACGTCTCGACCAACTGAGGCACCACCATGAGGTCTCACCTAGAGACTCATAGAATTACACCCTAACCAATGAGACACCACCACGAAACTATCGTGGAATTACGTCCTAACCAAACCAAAACCATGATCCCAACCATCAATGTGCATTATTGCTCATACCAAATTCATGACCATATATATATATATATATATATATATATATATATATATATATATATATATATATATATATATATATATTTATATATATATATATATCCAACCATTCATATATATTCCATATCAAGATCATGCCAAACTCACCATTCACCACCTATAAACCTTCTTACTCATGCATATTCACCCACATCATGCTATAACATAGAAATTCAATCAAGCATGTACCAAACACCCAAGATTAAAGAAGAAACAGAACAAACGCACGTTCTCATCCAATTCTCACTCAGGCTGAAGGATCTCACTCAAGCGAGAGGTTTCCCTCACTCAGGCGAGCTCCCTTCGCCTAGGCGAGAGCTCAAAAAGAAGGAACAGTGGCCTTCGTGTCCTCTCGCTTAGGCGAGACCTCCTCGCCTAAGCGAGATGGACTCTCGCTCAAAACAAGGGCACGTCGCCTGGGTGACAGTTCGCGCAAGTTTAAGCGAGCAGCCTCTATTACTCTCTCTTGGGCGAGACTGGCTCGCTTGGGCGAGATTATCAGAATTCTCCACGGTTCCCGCGTGCACAAATAGCCATTTCAACCAAATTTGTATTTTTACAGTTCCCAAGCAATGATAACATCAACCAATTATCTCAAACCAAGAAAACAGAATCAAAACACTAGGGAAATCGAATAAAACATTGAACCCTAGCTTCCCTTACCTGGAAAAGGGCTAATATCAGACTTTGACCCTTAAGCCAATGAACCCAGTAGCTCCAAGAGCAGATTTACGAACTGGAACAACGACATAGAAATAATAACAGGGTTACTACTATGAACCCTAACAGAAACCACGAAAACAAACTTAGAAAGGAGGGAGTACGGTTCAAGAACCAACTTACGTGAGACGATGTCAGCTTTTGAGCTAGCACGAACAAGCGGGAACCAAACCCTAACATAGCTCTATTTTAGGGAAAAAGGAGAGGAGTGAGTACTGTTTTTGCAAAGTGAGGACAAATTGAGAGGGTTTGGCCGTCTTAGGGACTTTGGACACCCCATAGGCCAGCGCTTAGGCCCATTAGATTAGGGCAACCCTTAAACATTAGGGTAGATAATATAAGTGGGCCTTACAAAGAAGACATATGAGAGTGAGAGATTATTATAATTTGTGAAAAACTAAAAACACAATGAAAAAGAAAATAAAAATTATGTTAATAAATATTTGGTTTAATTACTCCTTTGATTCATGCTTTCGTTTAACAATGTTAAGTTGGTCCTCCAATTTTTTTTTAATCTCAATTTAGTCTCGATTTTTGAAAATATGATGTAATTTGGTCTTTTACGATATATTTCATTAAATTCCTCGAAGCAGGTCAATGATGATCTTTTCATTAAAATTGAGACTCATAATATGGATGATTTACTTTATTGGTGTAATTAACTTAATCCTAGTGTCAATTTTTAAATAAAAAGAGGGACCAAAAGAAAAATTAAACCTGAATATTTTTATTTTTTATTATATTTAATTTTATATTTTATTATTTATTTACATTAAATGTTATGATTAAATAAAAGAAATAAAAAGTAAAAATTTAATTTTTATTAATTTCTGATATATATTACCTATAATTTAATTTTTTTAAAATTTAATAAATTTTAAATATATTTTTATATTATATATATATAACTAAAAAAAATCAAAATTTTGGGGGGACCAGGGCCCCTCCCTGCCCCCAAAGAGATCCGTCATTGCATACCCATCCCCGTAGAAAAAATTCAACATCATCCCCATATACAAACCCAACGGGTATCAAACTTTTTTCTCATCCCCATCCTCATCGGATAACGGGTATAATCTCGTACCCATACCCGTACCCGTTTCCTTACCACTTCAATATTAATTTTAATTAATTTTCATAAAATAATAAAAAAATACGGTAAAGTAAACATAATATTATCAAATATTCAATATTAGGAGGATGGTTGTTTCTTCCATATCAAATACTTTGAAATAATTATAATTGTTTACATTTTTTATTAGAATACCAAATAAAATTTCATGAGAACCAAAATATTTATTAAACTTGCAAACATTAATGAAACTCTAGTTGATAACATTTAAAAATATTTTTTTAAAAAATATAAAAGAAAAACAAATATTCAAATTAAAATATATTTTAAATGTTTGTTTACTTCAATTTTTTAAAATTCTAATGAATTTCTTTTTTATACACTAATAAAAGTTATAATAATCACTTGATCAAAATGACATAAAGAACAAATAATAAACATAATAATAAAATTTAAACATAAATATTGTATCTTTTAAACTTCAATTTATGTTGGATGTTGATAAAAAAAATTCATGATAATTACATTAAATTTTTATATTGTAGTAAATAAAAGTTATTTATACAATTATTGTGAAAAAAATTACAATATAGTTGATAATGAGTTAAAAAATAAAAAATAACTAGATAAAATATGTCAGAATAGTATTCTACATGATGAAAATAAACAACAAATAAAAATATTAAAAAATTAACAAATGTATAATTAAGAGTATGATAAGATGGAAAATACATTAGAGATCTAATAAAACTTTTCAAATATCAACATATATACTCATTTGTTAAGAAATAACATAAATTGTTTTAGCGAAAAAAAAAGTTCTTCAAATGAAACAAAAATTAATATAATAAGTAAAGTTTTTTTTTATATTACCTAGTAAATTAAATGTTTATGCTATTAAACACTTAAATTGAGAGTATTAAAAATTCTCAGGTGAAAGGAAAATATACAATAAATAAAAATATTAAAAAGTAATAGAAATATTCAAATGGACTAATTCCAAAATTCATTGAAAGTTAAAAGACCAAAAACATATTTAACCCAAAATTTTAATTGACATACATCATTTTAACATAATTACATAAAGATTATGATAAGTTGAAAAATATATTGCAGATGTGAATGGGTTTCATGACAAACCAAATAATTAGAAAAAATAAAAAATTGAGAGTATATATATATATATATATATATGTATGTATGTATGTATATATGGTTACTTAATTAATTGTGAATATTTTAATAATTTAAACGATGACGAATATATGACGGGGACGGGTATTATGGCGAGGATATGTACATCCCGATACCGATTGGCGGACCATGGTTGGGACTAAGGGGAGCCATGGCTCCCCCAAGCTTTTAATTTTATTATATATATATATATATTTAAAATTTATATTTATTATATTATGTTTATTAAGTTATATATATATATATATTATATTTTTATTGTTTAAAAAGTAAAATAAAAATTAATTTGATAGATTAATAACTGGATTAAAGAGATTAAGGTTTTATATCTGGTTATAAGGTTTTTCCACAAGTCATCAAAAAAGTGTGAAATAAAAGAAAGATAGATTAAGAAAAAGAAATTGGAAAAAATAAAGAATAAATAATGCATACTCACACGATCTCATGAATAAGTATCCTACTATGATTTATGGAAATTAAATTTATGATTCTTCCATTACGATATTTTTCCCAACTTAAGTTTTCCCAAATTAGTATAAACCCTAACTATGATTTTAGGAATTTTTTGTATGAAATTGGCATGAAACCTAATTATATTTTCTCAAATTAGTATAACCCAACATTATAAAATGTTGATATTTTGTATTTTTCAACTGCATACAATGAATTAGTTGAATAGTCTGGAATTGAAATAAAAATTAGAACACTCATTTATGTGAATTTAATAAATTAGGAAGATTAAAAATTGAAAGATTTAAATTGCATGGTTTAAGTAAAGGAAATATTTTTTTAATTAAAAAAATTATATATAAAAAATCTAATTTGGCACCCCTAGATATTTGTCCAAGTTTCGCCACTGCCCATACCCATCCCCATACCCAATTGAAAAAGTCGGGGATTTTTCATACACATACCCATACTCATACCCAGTCAATGCAGAGATTCCCCGTCAAAGCAGAGATTGAGTTCGGGCAATACCCACAGGGACAGGTTTATTTGCCATCTCTACTCTTCTCTATCAAAAAAAGTCTTATAACACTTTTAAACTTGTCACCACTATATTTTAAATTTGTCATACTAAAATATTTCTTTGTAAAGTTATTCTACGATATTTTAATTTAACTTCTGTGGATTTCATTCTCTCATTACTTTCAAAATTCTTTTTGCTATTTTTATTTTTATGCCATAGTATTAGAAGACTTATATATATATATATATATATATATATATATATATATATATATATATATATATATATATATGTTTAATAATATAGTTCAACAAGACCTGATAAGCCTCAATAATATTGAGATACTAAGATATGCTTATAAGAGTAAATATTCTCATATTAACAATAATTATGACAAATTTTAGTAGTTTGATTACGTTATGATATTCTTTAAAAACATATATTTATAGAATATTTGGTATAAGAGGTATGTTGGTACGTTATTAATATAAGGGTTAAATATGTTTTGGGTCCCTCAAGTTTCAGTAAAATTTGGAATTAGTCCCTCTTCAAAACTTTTGACCAATTTAGTCCCAAGAATTGTCTGCATAACACTCTTCATTGTTATGCATCTTTCACATCACATGTATTATCACCTATTCCCATGATAAATCATGATCATCACATTCAAACACAAACATAACAAATAAAAAGATAAGCTAACATAAAAACAAATAACTTATAGTTTAAAACTACAATATATACTTTATTATCACAATTTATCCACATAGTTTAATTCAATTTCCAGCATCCATACAGTAACACATGTACATTAGCAAAGATAATGTCAACACAAGGTCTTATATTTGCCCAATTCATAGTTTCACACAGAACCACTATAAGCCCACACAGAGTTGCCAATTAACACAAAGCTATCATATATCCTGCTCATATAAAACTATCAACTATTACACTCACACAAAGTTTCTATCCTTTTGCTCATAGAGAGTGTAAGACCCGTGAAATCAATTAATTAAATAATAAATTAATCAATAAATACGAGTTGAAAGAGCCTTTATGGCATTAATTGTTGTTTAGTGTGACGTGGAAAAGTACTAGCTTAAGTGGTTGAGAGTACTTTGATTATGTGAGAGGACTTGGGTTCGAGTCCTATGTATGCCAATTAAGTGTTGTATGGTTTATTTATTATTTTGTTTTGGTAATGGAATTGTGAATGGTGAGTGATAGTATAACCATAAGATTATAATGGTTATCACCAATGGTTATCACCAAATATGAATTGGCATAGTGGTTGTGCGTTGGCAGTGCCTTGAACCCAAATACATTACCGACGATAACTGCAAACATTAATGAAACCTAGTTGATAACATTTAAAAATATTTTTTTAAAAATTTAAAGGAAAACAAATATTCAATTAAAATATATTTTAAATGTTTGTTTACTTCAATTTTTTAAATTCTAGTTAATCTCTTTTTTTATACACTAATAAAAATGATAATACATCATTTAATCAAAATGACGCAAATAACAAATAATAAACATAATAAAAAAATTAACATGGATATTGTATCTTTTGAACTCCAATATATGTTGGATGGTGATAAAAAAATATTCATGGCAATTACGTTAAATTTTGATATTGTAGTAAATAAAAGTTATTTATACAATTATAGTGAAAAATTACAGTATGATTGATATAATGAGTTAAAAAACAAAAAATAATTAGATAAAATATTGAAATAGTATTTTACATGATGAAAATAAACAACAAATAAAAATATTAAAAAATTAACAAATGTATGTCTTAGAAACAATTTGAGAAACTATTGAAAGAAATCGCACAAAGAAAAATGAGTGTATAATTAAAGGTATGATAAGATGAAAAATACCTTCGACATCTATGAACACTTTTCAAATATCAACATATATATACTCAATGGTTGAGAAATAATTGTTTTAGCGAAGCAAAAGAGTTCTTCAAATGAAACAACAATTGATAAAAATAAGTAATTTTTTTTTATATTACCTAGTAAATGAAAGATTTATGCTATTAAACACTTAAATTGAGAGTATTAAACATACTCATGTAAAAGGAAAATATACAATAAATAAAAATATTAAAAAAATAATAGAAATATTCAAATATGAGACATAAATGTTTTTTAATTGACATACATCATTTTAACATAATTACATAAATGTTATTATGAGATGAAAAATATATTGGAGATGGGAATGAGTTTCATAACAAACCAAATAATTAGAATAAATAAAAAATTGAATATATATATATATATATATATATATATATATATATAGAGTTACTTATTTAATTGTGAATATTTTAATAATTTAAATGATGACGAAGATATGGCGGGGACGGGTATTATGGCGGAGATATGTACATCCCCATAACCATCCCCAAATCCAATTGAAAAAGTCGGGGATTCTCCATACCCGTACCCATACCTAGTCAATGCGGGGATTCCCCGTCAAAACGGGGACGGGTTCGGACAATACCCACGGGGACGGGTTTATTTGCCATCTCTAGTCATAAGGTACCATTGCCATGGTTGATCATCCATAGCCCACCTTTTGTTGAGATACACAATACATCAATCATACAATCACACCTCATATACATATAAAATCAGAGTTGATAACAATGATTTATAACATGTATAAACCAGTGAATATACACATTGTACAATTAATTTGTATCACTATAATTAATACTCTTTAGCTCCCTTAAACACCCAAAAGTTAACTAAAGTCGTCCCATAATGAACTTGCATTCTGACCTTAACATGACAATAATAAAAACTAGTTTGTTAATCATCCATGAACTCATAAAATATGAAAATTTTCAACACATTCACTTCAAAAAAAACATGTTTTTTATCATCAAATAATAATTATACAACACTGCTCAAAAGAGATTATAATCTAGTTAGCTTCCTTTTCTTAGATACTCAACGTTTCAATTGAACTCTTCAACTTTCACTTTAAACTCTTTGTTTCTTCTAACATAAAAAATCACTCACATTTCTATTTTCAATTTTCACTCTGAACACTATAATAGACTATTGCACTACTTTGATTTGAATATCTCCTGACTTCCACAATTCACCTATTTATGGTGAACCTCTTAGCCTGAAAATCCAATTATCTTCTACGAGATTCAACGGAAAATTAACTTAAAAGTAGTTTTGATATACATCTTATAATTCAATTATCTTCTAATCCAGCTTATACACCCCTTATAACCACTGCATCTCTTAGAAAATTTGCTTAATATCTTATTAATGGAGTGATTTATGAAGAATGGTTGAAAACAAAGAATTTTCTGATTCAAGAGTTACATTAAAGATTGAATACTTGGATTCAAGAGTTGCATTAACCCAAACAACATAGCATTGAGAACTAAGAGAGTTTTATTTTTGCAATACTCACCAGAATAATCGATTGATATCAAGTACTCCCTCTTTCATGGTCATATAAAATTAATTAGATTTCTCTTAAAGAAATTCGAATTAACTTAATCACATGCCCTTCTTTGTATCTAATGTAATAATTAGTTAATACCATTTGGATCCTTCCTAATGTTAATATCCTTTATTTCTTTTCTTGAAATAAAATTTCCTTAAAAAGAATCAATAATACATGTTTAAGTATAGTCTTATTAACACCTTCTTTATAATCTTTATAAGCCACATTATTGAAGGGCAAAAGTTCCTTGAATGTAGTAGGGTAATCCATTGTATTATTGTATTATTATGATGAGAGCCTCCAAAATTCTTAGATATACAATTTCATTATTAAATGCCTCCAATACCTAAAGATCATTAATATCCAAGACACGTATATTTTTAGTTAAAAAAGGTTCTTATATTACATTGAAGTTTATCACGTAGAACTTATGAGATAGTACACTATGATTCTTATTTCAAAAACACATCATAATTTCCTTTTTCTTTCTATTTTATAAAAGTTTCATCAGTGTTGTTTGTATTACATTTTCACTTTATTTTCAAGAAAAAGAAAGGTTTAATTACTCGGATGGTACTCACTTTGGTATAAGTGTGTCAATCTGGTACCGTTTTTAAAAAAATGTCAATTGCATCCCAACTTTTGAAAAAGTGCTTCAATTAGGTCCCTTTTAGACGGAGTTGACTAACGTCGTTAGTCAACGTGCCACGTGTCAGTCTATGGTTTTTTGATTTTTTTATTTTCATTTTGATTTTTTTTTTTTGATTTTTTTTAACTATTTTTAAATTTTTTGAAAAAATAAAAATAAAAATGCCACGTGTCAGGTCCCTGTGTGTGACACGTGGCATTGTCAGTGCCACATGACATTGTTAGTGCCACATGGCATTGTAATGCCACGTGTCAGTGTCATTATCAAATGTCATTGTGTTGATTTCGATTTAGTCCCCGTATATGTCTTTTGGTTTCAATTTACTACCTACTTATCTGTATCTGATTCAATCTTGACCTAATTCTTTTTAATAATTAAAATTCATTTTTTATAAAATTAAAAGTAATTAGGTATAAATTTTTTACAAAAATTAAGTATTTGATATTTATATTAAAATTTAGTGGTAAAAGTCATTTTTAATAAAAAAAAATTAGTTTAACATTCAAACAAATAAAAATTTTGGTTTAAAATTAGTAAGAGACAATATTATTCTATTTTGGAAAAAAAAATTAACAGAACATGATTACTTAATAAAAAAGTAATTAATAAAATAATATGTTAAAAAGTCATTTTTAATAAAAAAATATTAGTAAAACATTTATACAAATAATAAATTTGGTCTGAAATTGAGAGAAACAATATAAATATTAGTACTTAATTTTGTAAAAATATTTATACTTAATTAGTTTTAATCTTATAAAAAATAGATTAAAAAAATATTTTACTTATTAAAAAAATAGGACAAAATTGAATTAGATACACATAAAAGTAGGTACTAAATTGAAACAAAAAGACATATATAGGGACTAAATCGAAATCAACACAATGTCATCTAATAATGACACTGACACGTGACATTGCAATGTCACGTGACATTGACAATGCCACGTGTCACACACATGGACCTGACATGTGGCATTTTTTATTTTTTTTTTCAAAATTAAAAAAAAACAAAAAAAAACATAGACTAACAGGTGACACGTTGACTAACGGTATTGAAGCACTTTTTCAAAAGTTGTGATGTAATTGACACTTTTTAAAAAACAGATATCAAATTGACACACTTATACCAAAGTAGGTATGGGTAATCTATTACATATTAAGAAAAGAAGATACTACCAAAATTACTACATTACCCATTTTCTTTAATTGACATGTGTCATAAAAATTAGTTTTTACGTCATTTTAAAACTATGGTACAAAAGGACCCGGGTTCAAATCCTGCAAAAGTCATTTTTTTTTCATTTATTTATGATTACAACTATAATATTAATTATAAATAATATTATTAGTTGTAATATTTTATAAGTATTAGTATTTCTAATTATTAATAATATTATTATTATAAATATTATTTATAGTGATAGTAGTAAAATTATATCAAATATTAGTATTATAATAATAATAATAATTGTTATTATTATTATTATTATTATTATTATTATAATATGTTACTATTATATATTATTACTATTAGTATTATTAACATTATTAATAGTAAAGTTATTACTTTTATTTGTAATATATAATATTATTACTATTATATATTTTTTGTTAGTAATTATGTCTCAATTTTTATTAGATTATGATAAATTATTTCTTTGTCTTAAACTTAAAAAAATAGGTATATTGATAAATATATGATTAGTTTAAAATTTCACTCCAACATTTCATTGTTGATCTTCATACCCATTCAAATTTGAAGGATTTGTGGATCATTATTGAATTATTGAATTATGTCAATCTTTGAGAAAAAAAAATTAAAGATATTTTATTGATTGTCTAATTCATTTTATTTAACTCTTAATGTTTCATTGTCTATAACGAAGATTATCAAAACAAAATTCGAAATAAGACGAAAGATGAATTTCTTGAACACAATATGGTTATTCACATTCAAAAAGGAATAACTGGAGATTTTTATTCCGAATAAATTATTGATGAGTTCAAAATTTTTACTATACATTATTTTGGCTCCTCCAAACGAGTTATTATTATCGATTATAATTAATAATCATTATTATTATCAACTGTATATACTATTATAATTATTATTAGTTATAATTATTTATATTATTATATTACTATTATTATTATTATTATTATTTTTATTTTTATTATTATTGTTAGATACACATTTTACTTTTACTTACTATGTATGAATCATGTTTCACTTACTTGTCATTTTTATTTGTTTTGTTGTTCATTTATCTTTCCATTTGAACAATTAGTTCAATTTTAAAAAATAGTTACTAAAATTAGTAAAATAACAAAACGGAAAAATAATTTTTTTTATTATGAATAATTATTTAAATTTAAAAATAATAATTAAGAGGATAAAATTGATAAAATGAAAAGGACACCAAAGATGTTTATCTCTTTATATATGTAGTTGTATTAATATTAATATTATTATTATTAGTAGTATTAGTATTAGCATTATTTTTTTTATCACTATGCGATATTAATATAGTGGTATTATTATTATTATTATTATTATTATTATTATTATTATTATTATTATTATTATTATTATTATTATTATAGTTAGACATATATTTTACTTTTATTTACTAGGGATCATATTTTAATTACTTGCTCTTTGTATTTGTTTTGTTATTCATTTTATCTCTATATCTTAGTATTTTTTGAATTGAAAAAAAATAATTACTAAAATTAGTATAATGATAAAACTGACAAATATTTTTTTTATTATGAATAATTATTTAAATTTAATAAATAATAATTAAGAGGATATAGTTGTAAAAACAAAAAAAGATCATAAAAATTGTGTATCTCTTTATGTATTTAGTTAGTGGATTATTATTATTATTATTATTATTATTATTATTATTATCACTACGGGATATTGTTATAATGATATTATTATTATTATCATTACGGGATATTACTATAATAATATTATTATTACTATTATAGTTAGATACACATCTTAATTTTATTTACTACGAGATCATATTTCAATTAGTTGTCATTCTTAATTGTTTTGTTGTTGATGTATATCTTTATATATAACTATAGATTATTAGTATGTCAACATTAATCTTGGTATTTGCATTGATATTAATATTTATAGCACAAAAATTATTATTATCATTTGTTTGTTATTATTAGTATTATTATTATTTATATTATTATTATTACTATTCATAGTGATGTTATTAGTATAAGTGTTTTTTTAATTATAAAAAACGTTATTATACTAAATATTTTTCTTAAATGGATTTTTAATCTTGTAAAAATTTTATAATTTATAATTGATTTTAATATTATTATTATTATTTTTAATGTTTAAATAAATATAATAACAATAATATTATTATTCTAAACAGATTTGAAATAAATAAAAAAAATGTGTGTACATGCGCAGGTCATATACTATTATAATTATTTTATAAAATCAATTAACTACACCATATTGTTATATTAATTTTATTTATTATATTTAAAACTGAATTTACAATTTCATTTCATTAATAATAAAATTTACAACCATATAACGTAATTTTCATGATATTTATTATTCTATTTTATATTATTGTTATTATTATCAATTATAACTCTAATTATTGTTATTTTTATTATTATTATCAACTATAATTATAATAATAATAATAATTATTATTAACTATAATTGTTATTATCAACTATAATTTTTATGATGAGTATTACTACTACCAACTCTAAGTATTATTATTATCATTATTAACTACAATTATTTTTATTATTATATTACTATTATTATTATTACTAATATTATTATTAATTATAACTATAATTATTATAATAGTTATTATTATTATTATTATTATTTTATTATTATGGTTACATACACATTTTACTTTACTTACTATCTATGAATCATGTTTCAATTATTTTACCCTTTTATTTGTTTTGTTATTTATTTATATTTAATTTGAATAATTAATTCAATTCAAAAAAAATAGTTACTAAAATTAGTAAAATAATAAAACTGAAAAATAATTTTTTTTCTTTTAAATAATTATTTAAGTTTAAAATATAACAATTAAGAGGATAAAATTGAAAAAAAAAGACACCAAAGATGTTTATCTCTTTATATATGTAGTTGTATTATTATTATTATTATTATTATTATTATTATTATTGTTGTTGTTGTTATTATTATTATTATAGTTAAACACATATTTTACATTTATTTACTACAGGATTATATCTCAATTACTTGCACTTTTTATTTGTTTTGTTGTTCATTTTATTTTTATATTTGTGTAATTATTTGATTTAAAAAATAGTTACTAAAATTATTAAAATGATAAAATGAACAAATAATTTTTATTATGAATAATTATTTTAATTTGACAAATAATAATTAAGAGGATAAAATTGTATAAACAAAAGAGGACACAATAAATGTATATCTCTTTATATATGTAGTTATTGTATTATTATTATTTTTATCACTACGAGATATTATTATAATGATATTATTATTATTATTGCACTTAGACACACATCTTAAATTAATTTACTACGGGATCGTATCTTGTAACGTCCCAAAAATTGAATAACCTCAATTAATAAAACATCACATACTTGAATAATCAGAGAGGACGTGATTTAGGGTAAGAATGTATACAATACATAAAAAAGAGCCGGATTACAAGAAAAGGGCCCCACATGGCCCAACCGGAAATATACTGAAAATAACACAATTAAGAGTATTAGGTCTTGTTCGTACAAAAACAACATAAATAATAGAATCTGCCGGTAATGGGCCCCACAGTGGGCCCAACACCTGTCCAATGCGTCAAGCTGCAGCATCCCTATTACCATCACCACTGCCAGGAGTTCTCACATCTGCTTACATCAACAAAGTTGATGATCATCGCAAGGGTAGAGTCCACACATAACACACAAGCAAGTAAAAGGGTAAGCTAGCGAAAAGGTCATCATATCATGCATACAACATACCATTAACATTCAAACATACAAAGCAAACTCCCACATGTGAAGTACTCGTCCATATCAAAACCTAAGACTTGACTATCCGGATATGTATCTGAGGCACCACCACGTGGCAGTGGAATTACGTCCTAGCATTGAGGCGTCACCGTGAGGCCTTCACGAAATTATACCCTTACAGGAGGCACCACCACATGGCCTTCGTGGAATTACGCCCTGGCCCTAAGGCACCACCACGCCCCCCCCCCCCCCCCCCCCCCCCCACGTGAAATTACGTCCGTTTGTCGAGGCACCACCAGGGGCTCCCCTTAAGGGGATCCATGGAATTACGTCCAACCGATGAGGCGCCACCAATATCTCTCATTACAAAAGACATGGAATTATGCCCTACCCATACTTTAAACATGTTCCACCCACCAACCAATAATTTCTCATAACAATAATATCATGTAAAATTAACAGTTCATACAACCCGTGCTTTTCAATTCATACCAAATCAACTAACATGCCCTTTCCATTTCGAATGGAACATATTAATCATGCCATCATCACACAACCCATCTCGTAAAGCATACGCGATCATATAATAAACCACACATCAGCGAAACACTCAACAACAACATCAAAACCTGTCCGCTGTCTCGCCCAAGCTAGTAGGGCTCGCTCAGGCGAGGGGGACCTTCTCGCTCAGGCGGATCCCATCTCGCCTAGGCGAGAGCCCCTTCTCGCCTAGGCGAGAACACCCCTCGCTCAAAAAGATCGTAAGTCGCCCAGGCGACAATTCGAGTGACAAAAGCCTAGACGAGCCTCTGATAATCTCGCCTAGGCGAGACTAGCTCGCTTGGGCGAGAAAACCAGCACCCGCCACTGTTTTCGCATACAGTAGCCAAACCTCAAACCAAAACATGCTTAAACTCGAACCAAAACGGACACAACACCAAACAATCCATACAGACACGAAAAGACGTCCAAAACAGCGGAAAAACACAAATAACAGAAGGTCCTAACTTCCCTTACCTGGGAAAAGACTAGCACGAGACCTTGATCTTAACAGCGGTGAATGGCAATACCAAGAGCGACCCTGGGTGTTGGAAAAGGATGAGAGACAGGGGGAAAAATGGGTTATCCAGCGAAACTGTAACAAAACTACGAGCGAGGTTGGAAAGAGACTTACGTAGAATACGGGAACGGGGTTGAGCGCTGTTCGATCGGGAAAATGTAACCCTAGCAGAGCTCCTTACGACAGCGGAGTGTGACGACACAACTCTAGGTCTGTTTCTGAAAATGAGACGAAAGTGGATTAGGGCAACACGAATTTGGTATTTATCCAATGGGCCAGCCTCTAGGCCCAACTGTTGTAGGGCAGCCCCTTCTTTTTAGGGCAGAAAAAGGAACCAGAAATTAATGGGCCTTACATATCTCAATTACTTGTCATTTTTATTTGTTTTGTTGTTAATGTATATCTTTATAAATAATTATAGATTATTATAGTTGACATTAGCCTTAGTGTTAACATTAATATTTATAGCATAAATATTATTATTATTGGTATCATTGGTATAATTATTATTATTTTTTATTATTATTACTATTCATAATGGTGTTATTATTATAAGTGTGTACGCACAGGTCGGTATACTAATTAAACCAAAAAGAAAATACAAACAACTTGGAAGAAGGAGTGTTGGAAAGAGAACAAATATAAGAGATAGAACAAGAGATGTTTAGATTCTTCTTAAGAAGGACTACACACGTGTCCTTAGGTTTTAGTCTCCAGATGGCAAGTGTTCAGAAGTCTCAGGTTTTCTACACAATTCAAGACAAATCAAGCTTAACTTTGTCTTTTTGTTTTCCAAATCAAATAAAATAACTAATTTTACACCCCTTATAACCACTGCATCTCTTAGGAAATTTGTTTAATATTTTATTAATGGAGTGATTTATGAAGAATGGTTGAAAATAAAGAATTTTTTGATTCAAAGAGTTACATTAAAGATTGAATACTTGGATTCAAGAGTTGCATTAACCCAAACAACATAGCATTGAGAACTAAGAGAGTTTTATTTTTGCAATACTCACCAGAATAATCGATTGATATCAAGTACT
>Ga0214543_1002112_pt1 | contig 39094 bp, 23 predicted proteins | sample CNSS2metaG_FD_160094 | JGI IMG/M metagenome (GOLD analysis project Ga0214543, IMG submission 160094) | Root nodule microbial communities from cowpea collected in UCLA plant growth center, Los Angeles, California, USA - CNSS2 | ecosystem: Host-associated > Plants > Roots > Nodule | place: USA...
AAACAATATGGCGATGGAATCAGTTGAGAGTTTTAAATTGGAAATGGAATAACTCGGTAGGGAACTTTGTTGCCTTGGATGAAGCCAGCAAAGGAAGTAAGATGTTATGAGTGTCGTTATGTGTAAATATTGAAGTTGTTTACGCCGTCTGACACATTCTCGACTCAATATTTACTGAGAAATGTGTTCGAAACGTAAGAAAAAGTTAATAAAATTGGGTTACAAGGACTATATTCATTGATTTTTAAAGTTTAGGGACCAAAATTTATCAAAGTTTTGACCAGGGACGAATTCCAATTTTGAGTCAAAGTTCAAGGACTAAAAACATACTTAACCCTAAAAATTTTAACATAGATCTTGTATCTTTTGAACCACAATATATGTTGGATGGTGGTAAGAAAATATTCTTGGCAATTACATTAAATTTTTATATTGTAGTAAATAAAAATTATTTATACAACTATAGTGAAAAAATTAAAGTATGCTTGTAATGAGTAAGAAAATAAAAAATAATTAGATAAAATTTATCGAAATAGTATTCTACATGATGAAAATAAACAAAAAATAAAAATATTAAAAAATTAACAAATGTGTGTCTTATAAACAATTTGGAGATTATTGGAAGGAATCACACAAAGGAAAACAAATATATAATTAATGGTATGATAAGATGAAAAATATCTTAGAGATTTAAGAAAACTTTTCAAATATCAACATATATACTCAATGGTTGATAAAAAAAATGACGCAAAAAATAAATAATAAACATAATAAAATTTTATCATAGATCTTGTATCTGTTAAACTCCAATATATGTTGGATGGTGATAAAAAATATTCATGGAAATTACATTAAATTTTTATATTGTAAATTATTTATACAATTATAGTGAAAAAAATTAAAGTATGATTGTAATGAGTTAGAAAATAAAAAATAATTAGATAAAATTTATCAAAATAATATTCTACATGATGAAAATAAACAAAAATAAAAATATTAAAAACTTAACAAATGTGTGTCTTATAAACAATTTGGAGACTATTGGAAGGAATTGCACAAAGAAAAACAAATGTATAATTAAGGGTATGATAAGACGAAAAATATCTTAGAGATCTAAGAAAACTTTTCAAATATCAACATATATACTCAATGGTTGAGAAATAACAAAAATTGTTTTAGCGAAATAAAAGAGTTCTTCAAATGAAATAAAAAATAATAATAATAATAAGTAAAGAATTTTTTTTATATTACCTAGTAAATGAAATGTTTATCCTATTAAACACTTAAATTGAGAGTATTAAACATTCTCATGTGAAAAACAAATATACAATAAATAAAAATATTAAAAAATAATAGAAATATTCAAATGTTAGACATAATTTTTTTTAATTGACATACATCATTTTAACATAATTACATAAATGTTATGATAAGATAAAAAATATATTGGAGATGCGAATGAGTTTCATGACAAACCAAATATTTAGAAGAAATAAAAAATAGAAAGAATATAAAATACTTTACCGTATACATTTATATGATCTATCTTTTCTTACTAATTTAAATAATTATTTATAATAAAAAACTATTTAGTAATAAAAAATTATACAAATTATTTATTTTTATAATTTTCTTAATATAAATTATGTTTCGGTACACCTAATAAATTCTATATCATTTCGATTTTGAAATCAAATGTAATTTAAATACTCATATCTCTTCACCTTCGAGATATCTTTTAATGACAAAACCATGACAAATATTTGTGCAAAATTGAAATATAAGATAAAGAATTCGGAAATACACCTCTTATTAAAAAAAAAAATACAATCTATATATATAGATATATAGAACAAGATATAAATATATACTTCTGATTTGGAAAATAATTTATTATAATCATTTTTAATAAATAAATAAATAGATCTTTTGTGAGTTGATATGTTTTTTAAACTTAGTCCTTTTTTAATTAGAAAGTTATTTACAAAATAAATAAAAACTATTTACAATAAAATTATAAAAATTAATATATTTAATTCCTATATAAGTGATTATACTTTTGAAGAAAATTCAAAGTATCTTTATCAAAGTGAAAAATTAATACATGGGTGGATTTAATGTGAAAATTGTTATAAATTAAATTGGAAAAAATTTGGAAATAAAAAATGAATATTTGAAAATAATGTGGATATGGTTTTAGATACTTCGAATCCTATGAAGAAGACATAATTTATTTGAATCCTATTGAATCTCATATAGAAGAGAACCTTAAAAAGAACCATTATTTTAAAATAAAATAATTACATCTCTACTTTTACCTATTTTTACCTATTAAATGATCGTTAATATAATTTTAATTATTTTATAAATTAAAATTAAAATTTTATCATTTTAATAGTACATTTTTAAATATAAATTATTATTTGTAATAAAAAACTATAAAATAATAAAAAATATACAATTTATTTATTTTTGTAATCATTTTTAATAAGAATTACTTTATAGTTTAATAAATTTTTATTAAAAAAAATAAATAAAAACACATGCGTATGCGCATAGTTCTTATAGTTCTTATGTTTTCACTACTCTTTATTATATAAATTATTATTTTTTAGTTTTAAGTTAAATTAATAACAAAGGAAAAAAAAAAGAATTATAAAAGGTTGCTTCAACCGAATTTAAATTTGACTGATATAATTATTTATTATATCTTTCTGTTTTTTTTAATCTATCAACAGAAAAAACATATATATTGTTATTATTTATTAATATATCAAATATTAGCCTATATTATGAGTCTATTTAATCTCAGTGAGAAGTGAACATCTCATACAATTCATACTATATATACTAGCGTAACACAGGCGCTATCGCGCCTGTGTGTATGTATTTTTTAAAATGCGTGATATTATAATATTATTAAGTTAATATATATTTTAAAATTATATTTATTAAAAATAAAGTAAAATATATCAAAACAGATAAAAGAATAACCATTGATAAATAAAGAAGAAGAGAAGAAACAGAGACATCTGATTTTATAAAAAGTTTGTAAAAGTAACGGTCAATTTTTTAAAATTTAATAAATTGTTATATTTAAAGGGTAAAATCGGTATTTTGAAAAGTGGACACAAAAAGGGGAATCCCCTTTATATATTGTTATAGATTCTCTCGTCGACTTAAGCATTAGAGAGACATGTGTTGGAACTCAATCCTCTTCTTTCTGAATCGGATGACAGTTGACCTCTCAGAGGACTCATCTCCAAAATCCTCGCCGGTTTCAGGTAAGAACAAGTATGATTATATTTTTACTCATGTTTCTATCTTGTATATCAAATAAATTAAATTACATAATTTTTAAAACATTCTTTCCTATTTTTCTTTTCGCAAATTGTTTTCACCCTATTTTAATTTATTTTATTTTATTTTCCTAAACATACAAACACAACGTCAGTTTTTATCATTAAATAAAACTAAACACATTTAATTTTAGTTTGGCCAAGCCAGCCATGAGTCATTCCTAATCCTTCCTTTAATCTTATCCAATTATACCCACCCACCTCTCTCTATCTAGCACCATCTATCTACATGCATGCTGTTGTGTCACCACGTCATATCCGATCAATTATGTTTCTTCATTCATCCTCTATCTTATAAAAAACCCTAGTCCGCAATGTTCGGACGATCCCACCATAGATTTTCATCAAGAACAAAAACTTTGTATTTTGCCTTCTTTGTCACAGGTCAACGGGTATAATATAATACCCAGCTGTCACCCAGCCACTTCTCACCCGCCACCAATGTTCTTTTGAACCACACCTGTGACCTTGTTCCGTTCCCACTACCCTTACAATCACTAAAAAATATATATAATTTTGTAAAAATTAAGTTAATGTTATTTTAGAAATTTAATTTTTTAAGCAAAAAATATTTAATAATTTATTTTATCACATAAATAAAGAATTATTTTTAAAAAAATTATCCAATCTCAAAAAAATAAAATATTGTAACTTTTCCCTTTAAAAAGGTCATAAGGCTTCCATTTTGGGGTTTAGAACAGTTTGTGCTGGAAATTGATGACACCCATTCCTTGTTTCAAGATGTTTTTATGCTAGCTTCAGACTATTATGTTGGAATTGAAAGGTATTCATGGCCATTTGCTTTTGCTTTTATTTTTGGAAGTTGTAATAGATAAACTAATTATTGGTTGTTGTAGTGGTTTAAATGGTTGAGAAGGTGTTTGTTAAAAAAAACAATATTTTGTTGGGTATAAAAAAATTCGGTTATTATTTTGAAATATATATTTTATAAAAATATGGGATTATTGAAATATTAGAGGAATATATTAGTTGAAAATCCAGTCCGATAAATTAGCAAATAATGTAAAATTACGCGTAAATGTTTGGATGAAAATTAAAATTAGCAATGATTGAAGAGGAAAAGATTAAGAAAAAGAAAAGTGTAGGTTGAAATTGAAAGGGTGTAAAATGACAGGGGAGGAAGGGAATATCCGAAGCATATGAGATGGGAGGGGAATATTCGTGGGGAGATCCATCGGAGGGTGAATTTGGCGTAGGTGGAAGCAATAAATAGCGCACCAAACCATGCGTTGTTCTTCACCACCACCACCAACAAACCATCCGGCACCTTCCTCACCGCCACCTCCCTTTCCCTCTCCTCCTCTCTCTCTCTCCTTCCACCCAAATGGCTCTCAAGGCCGTCCATGTCACCGACGTCCCTTCCCTTGACCACGTCCCCGAGAACGCCTCTCTCGCCCTCTGCTCCTCCCGCTTCCCCAACGGTTCTTACCGCCTCTTCTTCTTCCCTTCTCCTCTTCCCTTTTCTTGTTTTTCTTCCTAACGTGTTGTTCATAATCTTTAATGCAGGGGTGGAGATGGGTCGGAGTGGCTTCAAGATGCCCAAGTTCGTCGTCATCGGCCACAGGGGTAACGGCATGAACGTTCTGCAATCTTCGGATCGAAGAATGAGAGCCATAAAGGAAAATACCATTATGTCCTTCAACGCCGCCTCTACTTTTCCTCTTGATTTCATAGAATTTGACGTTCAGGTAACCCTTTCTGTTATTTTCCTCTTTCGCTTTCTGCATTCAATGCATTTCAACGTTCCACCCGCGCGCACCGTTTTCTCTTCTTGTGCGTCGCCATAACTACTTTTCTCCTTTTCCGATTTTGCCTCGGTGGCTTTTCTGTAAATATCTTGCCTTTCTCGGCCGTTTTTGAAACCGTCTGCTCCTTTTCTTCCGTCGAATCGGTGCTGATTTGACGCGTTGCATTTTTTTTTATTGAAAAAATTTGAAAAGAAAACGAATTGAAAAATTAAAGCGGAAAATGCACGTTTTTTTTTGTAGGTGACGAGAGATGATTGCCCCGTCATTTTCCACGACGATTTCATCTTCTCGGAGGAGAATGTGAGTTTTTTTCTTTTCGCAATGCTTTGTTTTTTCTTTTCAATGGGTCGAGTTTTTTCGGTTAGTTATGGTGGAATTAATGTGTGTTGCAGGGTGCTGTATTTGGAAGGAGGATCACAGAGCTGAGTCTCTCTGAGTTTCTTTCTTATGGGCCTCAGAGAGACAATGGCAATGAGGGAAAGGTTTTGCTAAGGAAAAAAGATGGGAAGATAATGCCATGGGATGTTGAACAAGACGACTCACTGTGCACTCTCCAAGAAGCTTTTGTGAAGGTGGAACCCGCTCTTGGTTTTAACATTGAGTTGAAGTTCGATGATCACATTGTCTATGAGCAAGATTATCTCGTCCATGTCCTTCAAACCATCTTAAAGGTACACAAAGAGAGTTAATTTTAAGCCTAAAATGTGTTCTGGGGACACCGAGTGTTTTGTTTCAGTTTTACATTTCAAAAGTGGTGACTTGGATCTCCTGTCAATTTCTTTGGTACTTGTGGGGTGCAGGTTGTGTTTGAATATGCCAAGGACAGACCTATTATCTTCTCAACATTCCAGCCAGATGCTGCCTTGCTCATCCGGAAATTGCAAAGCAACTACCCAGTTAGTTCTTTAATCCTTTTTAGTTGTTCTGGGAAATTATTTTATTTCTTTAACTGGATCTGATGTTGTGGTTAATTTGTTGGAACAACCAGGTTTTTTTCTTGACAAATGGGGGATGTGAAATCTATGAAGATGTGAGGAGAAACTCATTGGAGGAGGCCATGAAGCTCTCTGTGGAGAATGGATTGGAAGGAATTGTCTCAGAAATTAAAGGGATATTTAGAGATCCTGCTACAGTAACCAAGATAAAGGAGTCCAAGCTCTGTCTCCTTTCTTACGGCAAATTAAAGTATGCTTGTTTTGAGTACTCTCTTTCCTTTATTAATTGGTTGAGAAGAGAATGTTTTTTGGTGTAACATTTTTGCTGATTATTATCTTTGACATTGCAGCAATGTTCCTGAGGCAGTTTACATGCAACATCTAATGGGAATTGATGGAGTAATTGTGGATTTGGTTAAAGAAATCACCGAGGCCGTTGCAGATATGATAAAGCCAAAAAATGGTGGTGAAGGGGAGGGTTTGACGGAGGGAAGTGGGACGGTACAGGGTAACTCAAATCCACAATTTTCACAGCAGGATTTATCTTTCCTTTTGAAGCTTATCCCACAATTGATACAAATTTGAAAACTAACAAGAGAAAGATGCGGCTTTTAATTGACTTGGCCTATTACAATATATACACTCAGTAGTTTACAGATGATATACACGGCCTTTCACAAAAGAGTGGAACCCTTTGGAGGGGTTCCATAAAAGCTCAACCCTTGTACATATGTTTCTTCTTTTCTCTTGGGGATATAATGGAAAGATATTCTGTACGAATTAAGTAGTTTGAAGGACCTCGTGCAAATAGTGACAAAAATATCTCTATATTGCACCAATGTTGTTACACCGTTCTTGTATTATTGTCTACCATTTCAATGAGAACATACCAAACTTTCTCTCTTCTTCTTCCTACCAAGAATTTTTGCTGTGATTTTTAAATGTTGGTCTCTTTTTCGTGTTCTTATTATGGACAGAGTGTTATATGTTACGGATTGAGATAAGTTTCATCAAATCCTAGCAAACTTTAACTTGGATTGGATTGAATCGGTGTTCTTTGTATTTTACTGTGGGTTATATTTTAAAATATTTCCTTTTCAATATCAATATTTTGATGTAACTTTTGAATATGATTCGATTAAATTAACTATTTAAACAAAATTGAATTAGAAATACTAATTTGATGCGTAAGTGAGGGAAACGTAAAATGATGTTTGAGTGAAAATAAAGGAAGATAAAACAATGTTTACGACATCGAACAGTTTAAAAAAAAAATTATATTAAGGAATTGATTTTTGGTTGAGTTAATGTATTAATACAGGATAAAATAACCTATGAATATAGTTATTATTAACGTGTTTAATTTGGATTATTGTTAGCGTATAGGTTTTAGACTGTTATAATAACAAAAAAAATTGAGTTCTAACTTTTCGAAAAAGATATTACTAATTTATCCTATCCACTTTTAGAAGTATTTGACGAAAATTCTGAGTTTAAAAGTGATCTGTTGTCATTTTTTTTCTCCGAATTATTCTCTACTTCAACAAAATTCATTTGTCCAATTTAATATCCTTTTGAATTTTCGTGTGGCAGGTTGACTTTTTGTACTCAGTAATGAAGCTATTATTTGAAGTGCAAAGCGATGAACATGTTAAGGGATGACGAGGAAGTTCAAGTCCCGCGGATCGGCTCACTAAAATTTAGGGGGGGTGGATGCTAATTTCAATTTCTTAAATATGTTTCTTTTCTTGGCTCGATGCTTCTAAAATTAAAAATAAAAAGTAGTTTAATAGAATTTTTTTTATTATATTAATTCAAAGATAAAAAATTAATAATTAATACTTAGTTTTAATTATTAATTATAATAAAATAACTTAATATGTAAAATTAATAATCTTATCATTTATTTAATTAAAGATAATAGTTAATTAAGGATTTATAAAAAGATACATTAAGTGAAATTTTAAACAATACATATTAAAAAAAAGATTATAAAAAAACTGGTGAGCTCACACAAACTCATCCTCTAACGAGATGGAATGCGTTAAGATTTCAAATGATGGTGGACAGGATTAAAGTAGGTTGTCTCATTTTATCGCCTATAAGATATTTAATATAAGTATATTTTTATATAATTAATTTGTTTAGTAAATATATATTGTGGAACACATCATTTATGTTATTTATGTTATAACGTTACAGATAACATTAGTAATATATCATTCCAACTATAAATATTATAATACAATTAAAAAGCATATGGTTTATAAAAAATATTTATAAATATAAAAAATACTAAAATGAAAATATTTTTTTAGTTTTTTATAATTCTTCTTCTACATACAATGTCACATATTCTTGTGTCAAATATAAAGTTAAATGGAAGTAAATAAAATAATATATAATTCAAAATAAGTAAAAGATTTAATATAACATACATGAATTTATCAAGATTAGCATAGAAAGACTTAATCTTATTATCCTTTATGTTATTTGTTGAAGGAACACACTAGCAATATTTTTAGAAGACTAAGATCTCTTTCAATCTTTTGCTCCAAAATCTCTCTCTCTCTCTCTCTCTCTCTCTTTGTCTCTCTTGCTCTCTCTTATCTCTCTTTCTCTTTCCTTCTCACTTTCTCACCTAACTCACATTTATTACTTCACTCATCCCTTCCATGTATTTATAAGCAATGCACATGTGTCATAATCCACCAAGGCGAAGTCAAAGTCATTATGACTTACTTTATCTTCTTTCTTTGCACCTTCCTATCACATTCATACATATTTACAAGCTAAAATTTTTCAAAGTAATCCATGTGCATTTAATGCAAAATATTTCTTCTTGTCTTGTTATCTTCTTTTTTTTTTTTCTTAAGTTACTTAATTATCTTTTGGCTTCTTTTATACTTCACCAATTTATAGGCCAAATTACAATTCATTTTGAATTTCACATAATGATTACTTCCATTAATGAAGAGATAATGCTTCTCTCTTTAGCTTATATAGTTCTTTTTCTTTTCTTTTGTTTTTTTTTATATGTTCAAACTATGTCTAGATACAATACGAAACAATAGTAAAAATGCAAGAATTTATAAGTCTTATCTTCAAAATAAGCAATAGAGTTTATCAAAAGTAGGGATGTTACATTTCTTCCATTCTTTTAGGAATTTTGTCCCCGAAATTCACTTGGTTGTAAAAAGATGGGGATACATCTCTTTCATATTACTTTTTAACTCCTAAGTTGCATTACCTTCATCTCTTTGACTCCACAATACCTTTACCTGAGGTATATCCTTTCCCTAAAGTGTCTTAATCCGTTGATCTCCAATCTTCATGGGAAGCACATCATACGTAAGGTTTTCTTATATTTGTACTATATCAGGTTCTATCATATGAAGAGGGTCATGAATATATTTACGAAGTTGGGACACATGAAACACACTATGAAGTTTTGAAAGGCTTGGAAGTAAAGCAATTTGGTAGGCAACACAACCAATCCGTTTAAGGATTTGACAAGGACCAATGAATTTGGATGAAAGTTTTCTTAATTTGAGAGCTCAACCAACCCTAGTTACAAGTGTAACTTTTAAGAAAACATTGTCTCCTTCTTGAAACTCAAAGGGTTTTCTTTGTTTGTCATAATAACTTTTTTGTCTACCTTGAGAAGTTTTCATCTTTTCCCTAATCAATTTAATCTTAGGCTTAAATACCTCTTTGGTCCTTATTTTCACATAGTTTGTTGCGGTTGGTCCTCATTTTTTTGGAATGTTTACAATGGTCATCATTTTTAGCTGTTTAAATGAGTAACAAAGCACTATACATGTGGCATTGTTTTCATTACGTCTACCATTTTTTAATTACTTGGACTGTTTGTGAATAGTGAGGTGGACAAATGAGTTTTATAATTAGGGATTTGGGAAAAACCTATAATTAGGGATTTTAGGAGCATAAGAGTTGCAAATTCTCTTCATGGTTGCTGCCTTTGCATGCTGGTGACAACTTGAATGTTCGATCAAGTGATGATGCTACCTCTTCAGAAAATGTAGAGGATGTATTTGAACGTAGGAAAGATGAAAACAATGATCAATATGGAAGGAAAATTTTCGACCATGTATTTAGGTATAACATTGAATTAGCCTTCTCTAATGAAGAGACATGGTAAAATTCGTAATAGACCAAAGTCTATATACAACAAGGATGTTCTCTATTGTGTCCATGTCAATATGCAAGATTGTTAGCAATTTTAAGAACTTTGGAATACCATACGGAAAAGATGAAGAGGTTGTTAGAGTTTGTCATGGGAGAGAAGCCTGTAGTGAAGTTTTTATTGGGAGAGAGAAGGGTTCTATTATGAGATGGTTTCCATGGAGAGTTTGAGATGTTGAAGGATGAGAATTGTTGTTAAGAGAAAGAGGATTGAAGATTAAAGAGGAAGAAGAAGAAGGTGAGGAAGAAGAAGGAAGGGGGGAGTGAGACATGGTTTCAATCCTAAATTCTTAATTACAGGCTTTCCCAAAATCCTTAATCCCTAATTATAAAACTAATTTATCCACCTCACTATACATGTAATAAACAAAATGAAGACGTAATACAAATAGTGCCACCTGTACAGTGCTTCGTTACCCATTTATACGACGTGACATAAAAGGACCAAATTAAACACAAATTGCAAAAATGAGAACCATTTTAAACATTTGAAAAAAATTACGACCAACGACAACAAACACTGCGAAAACGAGGACCAAATAGGTATTTAAGCCTTACTCTTATTAATTGCTTCTTCAATTATCTCCCAAAACTAAAGAATTTCTATTCTCATACCAACACAACGGGGTTATACATCTTCTCCAATATAGAGCCTCGTATAAAGCCACTCCTATGCTTGAGTGGAAACTGTTGTTATATGTAAACTTTGTCAATGGTAGAAATTGATCCCAACTTCCAGTTTGTTCTAAGCACCCGCTCTCAACAATTCCTCTAAAGATAAGATAGTCCTTTCAGATTATCCATCAATTTGAGGGTGATAAATTGAACTAAGTCTAAATTTTATTCACAGGGCTTTTTGTAGAGTATCCCAAAATTTAGAGGTGAAACAAGGGTCCCTAACAAAAATTAAACTAGAAGGTACAACATATAACTTGATAATTTAGTTTATATACAAATAACTAACTTTTTTAAGGTATAAAGTGAGCAAATTTTGTTAATCTATCTACAAAGACCCAAATTGCATCATGGCCAGACACAATCTTTGCTAAACCTGTCTTAAAATCCATGGATATGCTTTTCTATTTCCATAATGGAACATCTAAGGATTTCAATTCTCCATAAGGCTTTATATGTTCAACTTTTGTTTTCTGACACACTACACAATGTGCGAAACTCAACCACTACTTTCTTCATCCCAGACCACCTAAACATTTTCTTCAAGTCTTGAATCATCTTTCTAGCACCCGGATGAATGCTTAAGCTACTCTTATGGGCTTCCTCCATTGTCAGTTTTGTTAACTCTTGTTTTGAAGGTATGCAAATTCTATCTCTAAACTTGATGATTCCACTTGAATCCTAGTGGAATTCAGATTCCTTTCTTTCTACTTTTGCTGTCAACTTTTTTTTTTTGGTAAAAATTGATCTCTTTCTTAAGCTCCCTTTATTTCTTTCAAGAATCCACTTTGAAATTTTTAACATTCCTAAGCATAAACTATTAGATCTAAGTTCTACACTTAAGTTCAAGTCTCTAAATTATTCTATTAGACCTAACTCTTTCATCATCATCATAGATACATGTATAAATTTTTGACTCAAAGCATCGATAACAAATTTTGCTTTTATAGGGTGATATTGTAGTTCAAAGTCGTAATTCTTAAGAAATTCCATCTATCTACCTTGTCTCATGTTTAGTTCTTTCTAATAAAAAAGGTACTTCAAACTTTTGTGGTTACTAAAAGCTTCAAATCTTGCCTCGTATAAGTAATGTTTCCATATTTTCAATGCAAAAACCACTATAGCTAATTCCAAATCATTTGTAGGATAATTAAGCTTATGTTGCTTGAGTTGTCGTGAAGCTTAAGCTATTACTTTTCCTTATTGTATCAGTATACATCCTAATCCTTGTCCACATGCATCACAATATACCTCAAAACTTTTTGTAAGGTGAGGAAGGATTAAAGTAGGTGCGAATGTTGATTTTTTCTCTTCAACTCTTGAAAATTGAACTCACGCGCTTCATTCCATTCAAAAGGTTGACCTTTACATGTTAACTTAATCAAAAGGCAATGCTAATTTTGAAATTCCTTCTACGAATTTTCTATAGTAGCTTGCCAATCCTTAGAAACTACATATTTTTGTTATATTCTTTAGTTGTTGCCAAAGTAATACCGCTTGAATCTTTGAGGGGTCAACTGTAATTCCACTTTGTGATATCACATGTCCTAAAAATTAAACTTCTTTCAACCAAAATTCACACTTTGACCATTTTCCACACATTTGTCTCTCTTTTAGAATTTGTAACAATCCTTAAATGTCTCTCACACTCTTCATGATTTTTGGAATACTTTAAAATGTCATCAATGAAAACAACCACAAATTTATCCAAAAATTAATGAAAAATACGATTCAGGTAATCCATGAAAATGGTAGGAGCATTGGTCACACCAAAAGGCATTACCAAGTATTCATAATGACCGTATCTTGTCCTAAATGTTATCTTTTTAATATCTTCCGCTTCGACTCAAATTTGATGGTAGCCAAATTTTAAGTAATTTTTGGAATGTACCACAACACCTCTAAGTTGATATATCAAATGATGAATCCTTAGGAGATGGTGTTTGTTTTTATTGGTGATTTTATTGAGTTGACGATAATCTACACATAATCTCATAGTGCCATCCTTTTTCTTGACTAACAACACTAGAGAACCCTAAGGGGAAACACTAGGTTTAAGGAATTATTTGTCCAACAATTCCTCTATTTGATTTTTCAACTCCGCTAACTCTAGAGGTGATATCCTATAAGAGGCTATTCATGTCTTGATCCTAGTACAAAGTTTGTAGTGAATTCTATTTCTCTTTATGGAGGTAACCCGAGAACATCTTCAAGAAAAACATTAAGATACTCACAAACAATAGGAAACTTATTAATGTATAAAATTTCCTTGACTTTTAAGAAGTTAAGACCATGTATACTTGGGATCCTTTTAGGATTTCATTGTGGTTGGTAGTTCTATCTTCTAATTCTTTTGAGTTAGAAACTTCACCTATGTGATTCAAAAAATAAAGTCTTATCGTGACAGTTTAGGAGAACGTGGTCGGAAGATAACCAGTCCATTCCAAGAACAATAAGAGAAAATGGTAGACATATAAGATTTATAGAAAAATTTCTATTGCCTATAGAACTATGACAATTTGTGCATGCAAGTGAAGTGATGACTGAGACATTGATAGGAGAAGACATAGATAAATTATATGGTAATAAAAAGATAGGTAATTTTAAACATTTGACACAATTATGTGATATAAAGGGATAAGTAGCACCTGAATCATATAAAACATTAACAAGGTGACCATTTATGATGCATTTACCTTGAATTAGATCTTGAGATCGAACAACTTCAGTACCATTCATAGTGAATACTCTTTCAGTTGTCTTTGTTCTTCCAACTTGATTCTTTCATCCACTACTACTTCCCCCATTACCTCACTCCTTATTTAACTATCTACATTCATTATGATAATGACTCAGCTTCCCATAACTGATCAAGTCACAATCCTTGTGGTGTAGTTTCTTGATAGACGAGGTCCTCCATAGTGGAAACATTTGACAAGGTTGGTTATACCTAAAGTATTGGCAGGAGAGGGATGTTTTTGCCTTGAAGAATTCCAGGAAGCATGAGATGGACGTTGATATGATTTCTTATTATTGAACTCATTTCTTTTGTGCCTTAAAGGCTCTCCCTGCCTCCATTGAATTGTCTTACTTTAGTATCATCCTCATAAATCCTACAATGATGTACAAGAGTAGGAAATGAAGAGATCTATAAATAACCAACAACTTATTTAATATCAGGTCTTAGTCCACTTTCAAACTTGGAACAACGGGAACATTCATAAACTTTATCATGAAAGTAAGGACAAAATTTTGACAACTCGTCAAATTTTGCTGCATATTCTCCTACAAACATGGTTCTTTGATGAAGATTAAGGAATTCAACTTCTTTCCTCCTTCGAAGATCCTCTAGAAAATATTTTTGCAAAAACTTGTGTTTAAAGACTTCCTAAGTAATTTCTCTCCCTTCATCTTCCAATTGTTACTTTGTAAATCTCCACCAGTCTTCAGCTTCGTCAACGAGTATAAAGGCAGTAAATGTGACTTTATTTGCATTAGCACATGCCATTGCTATGATTGTTTTTTCCAAATTCTGCTACCATGATTGAGCATCATCAAGATGAAAACCTCATTTAATTTTTTTTGGGTTTTCCTTCAAAAGGTTTGTAATCCTTGATTTTCCATAGGTTCAACATTTTTTTCCAGTTCATATTTTCTGCTATCTAATTTTTTTTTGTATTTTTTTTAAGTCTCAACTATTGCTTCAGACTTATCCTTACTACAAGTATTAATTGTTGTTAATTATTCTTACTAGTATATTTATCTTATACTTCTCTAGTTCAACAAAAATGTAAGAATAAACAACTTGTACCCCTACTTATTAGTAGAGACTACACACTTGGAAAAGAACAGACCCAAGGTCTTGATGGGAGAACTATTATGATACCACTAAATGTAACACCTCGACTATTATATAAATAATTATTATTCGATAAAAGAGTGGAGTATTTTTTTTTTGTACAATAATATTTTCTTGGAGAGAAATTAATAATAACGTAACTTCATATCCAAATATTCGCCTACCTTGTAAAACTTTCTTAGACCCTACCATGGTCCTTACCTTTCATCCCGTAGTGTGCCAAACTATGACTTCTAAAATACAAACACTCTGACATCATTTTGATCTCAACTCATTGAAGTCAGACTTATGACTTTTTCTTAAGTAACATAGTCTTGGACATTTTCAAGAATCATATAATGTGATGACAATCAAGATATATTAATTCTTTTTTACCAATAATACATACACCATTCAAATAAACACAAAGAGTATATAATAACAATAAAACTTATAGGCAACTTTCTTGTTTACCAACAATATTACTGTTAAAATAATGATATTTTAAAATAATAAAAAATAAAATAAGATAAAATAAGAATCTAAGTAAGAACTTTAAATAAATAATTATATATGAATTAAAATGTTGTAAAAAAATATAATAACAAAAATATAAATTAATATAAAGGATCAATACATAACTAGAGATAATAAAATGAAATGAAAAAACACGACGAGTGCATAACTGGTGATATATTAAATAAATAATAAATAAAACTAGCTCGTATCTTGAGAAAAATTAAATAAAATATCTAAATAGGACTAATTGCATTGGAGATAAATTAAATAAAATAAAGAAACAAAATCAATGCACAACTTGTGATAAATCCAAAGAAATAATTAAGAGGACCAATGCATAACTAAAGATATAATAAAATAAAATAAAATAAATAAACATGACCAATGCGTACCAGAGATAAATTAAATGAAATTAAATAAATAAATAGGATAAGTGTGTATCTGGAGATTAATTAAATAATACAAATATAAATAATAAAGAATATAACAATTTGAAATAAGGTAAATGGATGTAAATAAAATAATATAGAATTCAAAATAAGTAAACAGTTTAATATAACACACATGAGTTTATTAAGACTAGCATAGAAAGAGCTTAACCTCACTCTCCTTACCTTATTGGTTGAAGGAACACACTAGTAATACTTCTAGAAGACTAAGATCTCTTCCAATCTTTTGATCCCACCTCTCTCTCTCTCTCTCTCTCTCTTTTCTCTCTTTCTCACAGAACTCACATTTCCTTCAGTCCTCCCTTTCATTCATGTAGCCATGCACATGTGTCATAATCCACCAAGTCCAAGTCAAAGTCATTATAATTTACATTTAATAAAGCGATAAGTCTTATATGTTATTCATCTTATCTCTTTTTTTTTCTTTCCACATAACTTACTTTATCTTCTTGTACCTTCCTATCACATTCATACATATTTACAAGCCAAACGCTACCAAACTAATCCATGTGAACTAAATGCAAAATATTATTTCTTATCCCCTTATCTTCTTTCTTTTTTCTTAAGTAACTTAATTCTCTTTTAACTTCTTTCATACTTCATCAATTTATAGGCTAAATTATAATGCATTTTGAAATTCCATGTCATGATTACTTCCATTAATGAAGAGATAATGCTTCTCTCTTTAACTTATATTCTTCTTTTTCTTTTTTTTTAATGTTCAAACTACATTTAGATAAAATACGAAACATTAGTAAAAACACAAGATTTTCTAACTCTTATCTTTAGAATAAACAACATAGTTTATTAAAAATTAGAGATGTTACATCAAATATGAATATTCTTATATCAAATATGAATATTGTAGTCTATCTCACACATATAAAAATGAACTAATAACTTAAAGGGGTAAATATGTTTTTAGTCTAACTTTGATGAATTTATTTCTGTTTGAAACTTTGAAACATTTTGGTCTTCAAATTTAAGAAATGAATGGATATAGTCATTTTACCCAATTACGTTAATTTTTTTGACGTGTCAAACACATTTTCCAGCTGACATTGAAGCGAAAACATGTCAAACTTTGTAAACAACTCAAATGCTAACATGGAACACGTTTGACATGTAAAAGAGTTAACATAATTGGGTTAAAATAAATACATCATTCATTTTTAAAATTTGAGGACCAAAACGTATCAAAGTTCTGAACATGGACGAATTCTAATTTTACGTCAAAGTTCATGGACTAAACATATTTAACCCTAATTTAAATAATCCTACATTAATACCATAATTTATGACTACAAAATTCATTAGGTATATTTCATTAATTCATAGTAATTTGTTACACTGATCATCAACTTTCTATATTTTGGTGGTTCGTTACACCTATTTTTTAACAACCTAATCCATGAACCTTTTTCCTATCCTCACTACATATAATTTCTTAATATGTATAATGTAGACTCTCAATGAAATTAAGATATCCTTTTTTATAATGAGTTTTGTGTTTTGTACTACACAATGTCATCTCAAATATCTCTTTCATACACTCATAAAAGAGTTACAATACCACACTAAATATCAACATACATAACCACACTAGGCCATAATAACATACTATTTACATATAATATATATATCAACAAGCATAACATACAAACATATCAATATCGTTCTCATCATTATATCATGTATATCAAATCACACATGTGTCTCACCAGTTAATCATAACACCATAAGACAAATTTCTCTAGCAACTTTGCTATTTCAAATAAAGAAAAACTTTCTTGTTTTAACGATACTAATTCTAGAGGAGAGATAATTCATTTGGCCTCTCAATTGCTCGAATGTCATTTTATTACCTGAGTGACTATCATCTTTCCATATTGCTTCATTGTGTTCATTAGTTCTCAAGTGAGAAGATTACTACAAGAAAAAATAGTTTTAGTGATACACATATTCATCACTAAAGGTTATAAATATGTCACAATACTTTGTGACAAAAATTAAATTATCACTAGAAGTCTTGTCACTATTGTATTTGTGACAATATTTTCAAATGTCACAAAAATTAGGTTTTATTGTGACGAAAATAATTGTCACTTTTAATTGTATCTAATAGTAACAATAATAAATTGTCACAAATATATAAGATAATAGTGACATATTAGTTGTCACAATTGGTACTTTAATCATTATTGTATTTGTGACGATATTTTTAAATCTTATTAAAATTATTTTTTTATTGTGACAAAAATAATTATCACTTTTAATTCTTTGCAAGAGTGACAATGTCAACTTTTGATATCACTATTAATTATTAATAAAATATTTATCATTTTTATTGAAAATTGAATTGATATGTCACATATTACTTTCACGCCATTACAATAAACAAATTATTCTAAAATGATAAAATAAATAAACATCACATATAAAAATTGAAATATATAAAATAAAATATTCATTACATTTAAAATGAAAAAATTATACCATTAATATCTAACAATGAATACAAATAAGTAATTTAAATACAATAACAAAATGTAGTATCTTCGAATATTTTGGTCCTCCAAATATTTGGTCATGCAAATAAATAAAATAAACAATTAATATTTTAAAATGTAAAGATATAATAGTAAAGATATTAATGACAAATTTTAAGTAGGAAAAATAACCAATAGAAGATAACATTGTTATAATATTAATATGAATTGGACTATACAAATTACACATATGAGCAAATTAAATATAAGCATTCATATTACTATAAGAATATTATTATTTACCTTATTTTTACTTTACTATTCTTTTTGTTCATTAAATATTAAAACTTTTTCAAGTCTTGACATATACACATCTTCCTTTTTTTTCTTCTGTTTTGTATGATAAATGAGGGTTTTCAAAGGATAAATGTAACATGATAATCCATCCCAAAGTCTCTAATCTTATATACTTTACCATTTTTCTTTGTACTTAAACATGTTTTCCTAAAATTCAAAGAACTAAAAAAAATATACATTTTAGCCAATCACTAGTGCAAATATGTTAATTGTTTTAGTAAAAAGGAATATAAAAATATAAATTGATATAGTAATAAAAAAAACTAAACCTTGAAACATTAGATGTCATGTTTGCACCTAAGTTATCTACACCAATGTAATGTCATTAGGAGAATAAAATACTCAAACCTTATTGTAATTCTCGTGTATAAGAAAAAAATTGAATAATTAATATATATATATATATATATATATATATATGATATAAACAGATATACATAGCTCATATAATCAAACTTTCATAAGATCAATTTGATACAAATAGTTATACCTTATAAATAATGTAAAGAAATAAATGAATGTTTTTGTTTCTGTTATATTTTTCATCTCCCTATGAAACAAGCTCACCCACATAGCCATAAATGAAAAGGTATAATTTGCTCTTCATTCCATTACCAACATAAATACCATTCACTCCTCTTCCCTTTTTTCCCTTTTTAGCGTAATTTGTGTATAGAAGGAAGGCAGAAGTCCCACCAAATTGAATGGTTAATGGTGTGAGAAAAAAAAAACGTATTCCTTAAAATTGGATTGCACTTGAAGGGAAAGAAAGTCCTTACCTTTTGGTGCTGAAATTCTACCAATTGTTGTTATCCAAATCTTGCTCTGTTTGTATCCCGCACCCTGGCTCATCCGTTTCACTCTTTTTTTCCCTATCTCTTTTACACTCTTTATACAAGCCAAATAAAAAATATTAGAGAGAACAATGTAAGGTCCACTTTATTTTTCTGCCCTAATTTTAAAGGCCTACCCTAATCAGTTGGGCCTAAGGCTGGCCCATAGGGTGCCCAAAGCCCTAAAGCAGCCCAACCTTCTCATTTCTACCATTTTTAGAAAAATAGATCCTTCCCTCTCATTTCCCCTCAACAGTGCTCTACTAAGGTTTTGAAACCCATTCGCCTTCAAGTGAATTCAACCCATTTTTCCAGTCACGTAAGTTACTTTCAGTTCATACTCTTCTCCTTTGGTTTGATTTTCGTGATTCTAGTTAGGGTTCATAATAGTAATCACGTGCTCTATCTCCTCCACTGTTTCCAGCTCTTGAATCTTCTCCAAGAGCTATCGTACTTATTTGCTTAGGTGTCGGGGTATTTTGCTAGCATTTTTCAGGTAAGGGAAGCTAGGGTTTAAAACCTTAATTTGTCTAAAAATTTTCAAATAACAAACTCTTGTTAAAAAAATAAAATTACATCATCCTGAACCTTTATGGTAAAACAACTTGATAAAAGAACATAAAATTATGAATTCAACCCCAACCTCTCGTCATTCTACTCCATGCCAAAAGAATCTGTATTATCGTCTGCTCCCGTATAACACACACGTTATACGATCATCGCATACACAACAAACACAAACAAACAAATAGAGGTATGCTAACCATAAATAAGGATATATAATCGAAATTTAGCAAAATAAAACATTTCACATAATATTCAACATCACATCCAAGTAAAACGCTTAAACATTATAATCACAATTAAGCTTTAATTTTCCACCACCTTTATAAGTATAACTAATCAAGTAATATAACTACCAAAAGGCCAAAGAAAATAAGAAAACAATTCGATACATCCATGTAGATTGTCAAATGGGTCCCACCATAAAGTTAGGATTTTAATAGTTTTTGCTTGCAACTAAAATCATGTAATGTGATTCATAGAGAAAACTAGCGGAAATGGCTGCAACAAAGACGAGAATTCACGTAATCAAAACAATGCAAACATTAGGTTATATGAGCCATGCATCTAAAAATATGAGAAAGGAAAGTAGCACCATGCGGGCCAATGATCTTCTATCAAAAAAATCAACATGTGATATAAAACTAGTAAAGACACAAAATTTAAAGCGTAATGTTATCTAAGAGTAATCCCATGCAACCCTTTGAATGCACCAACGATTAAGATATTTGAGATAACCAACTAACACATGGTTACCGAACCCTAAGGTGAGTTAACCAATGAAAAAAAGAAAACTACCTTTAACAACAACATTTTTCCAAGCACTTAACACAATTATATATAGCATACCCAACATGCACTGCACCACAAACTATTGTGAATATGATCATGCATCTTGAGAAAGTGAGCAACAAAAAACAACAACTATTAACTATTCAAATTTGCCAAAGCAAAGCAATCAAACACAAATGGAATAATACAAGAAAAGGAAACAAAACCAAAACTGCCCTCACACAACACAAAAAATAGGTTTGAAACCCAAATGTTGCACCGCAAAAATAATTAAAGCACTTTGCCATGCATAAAATGAAAACAAGAACTAGAATATATAAACGTGAAACCACCACCTGACACAACCTACACTCATGCACACTATATCTCAACTAACTAACTTTCACAAAAAGCTAAAAGCTAAGTCCCATGAACGTGCACACACAAAAGAACCCACTTTACTAACCAAGTTTCAAGAAGAGTTGGAAAGAGGAAAGAAACCCCATGTAACAAACCAAAAAGAAAAGAACCCGTGAAAATTCTTGTGGACCACCAGAACGAGATATGATACGTGACCCACCTTTCATGCAATAGCACATGACACCTTTGGCAATAAGAGAAAAAGATAAAAAGTGCATAAAGTCTCACCCCTACGTAACATGGGATATCCATCATATCAAAGTCCACAAAGACAATAAAATATATAATATATATGGCAATCAAAAGAAATCATGCACCACCCACAATTACCATTTCGCTAACAAAACCAGCTAAACTAAAACATCTATTTTCGTGAACATTGCACCACCTACGAGAACAACAAAATATAACTTTTCATTCATCTCATGGAGCTTTTGTAAAATGTTTAACGTGTGTTGTTGTATGGGAAAGGAAGCAATAATCGAACCCCAAAGTATTAAGAGATCCAACAAGGAAGAAAGGAGAAAAAGAATCGGCTACACCGCAACGTCCGCACCCATGATCCATACATGTATAGAATATACCTATCTATGAAAGATTTCTAACATGAAAGATTGAAAAGAGAACCACACCATGCCTCACAAAAAGCACGAACACAACCAACATGCCTCACATAAAACACAAACACAACCAAAAATGCATCCCTGCACCACATATAAAGAAACGAAGACATAGCCTCCCCCTTTATGGGAGTACTACAAGGGCAAAAAGTAGAAAACAAACAACATCGGGATAACATCCATCACAACTTCATTCATCAATCAATAAAGAGATAAGAGAACAAACACTACTAGAAAAACTCATATTTCCTGCTAATTTTGTTTTGATTTTTTTTTTGTAGGAAATGCTTATAAATTTTGTAATGAAAATAAAAATTGCAAGAAATTGTTGCCAATGTTTTTGCAAAATATTTTGTATTAAACACTTTTCGTAATAAATTTGTAGGAAATACTTACGAATTTTATAATTTTGTAGGAAATAATTACACACGAAGGAATTACCTACCAATTAAAATTCTTAAATAAAAAATAGTAGAAAAAAGACTTTTCTTGCAAATTTTGTTAACAAATTTGCAAGAAAATTTCTATGTAATATGAAAATTTTTAGTAGTAAAATAACAAGTTAGGAGGTCAAGCTTCCCCTACCTCATGTAGTAGTCTTCCAAGGGCTTATATTTCCCGCTTGCAACCCTTCATGTCCCTCTTGGTTTCTTATTCTCTTACCGTTTTCTCTCTCTTCTCACCCTTAGAAACCTAGAATGTTTGCTTTGCTCCTTTAAAACCCTAACTTTTAACCTATATTTATTTCATCCTTTCACTCCTCATCTTTTCTATTAATATTCTAAAATTAAATATAAAATCTTAGTCATTTTTATTATTCAAAATATATGGCAAGCACAACGTTTCTATTCTTTCAAAACATAAATGTTGTAACAAGAATATCATTGCATGTTGCAACAATGTGAAAATGTGAAAAGGAGAGAGAGAAATATTTTTATGTGGGCCCGCAATAAAAGAAAATAAAGGAAGAAAGAGAAAAACTAAATAACTCAACTAATAAAATCCAACCCATTTGGTTTAAACTCAGACCCAACCACATGCTAAATGAACACTCCAACCACTAAACCAAATACTATATTATGATTTATGATGCACTACAATTTGATAAACACATATGTTCCATATTTTCTATAATATTAATAATTAAAAAAAATAATAACTTCAATCACTCAAATTATTAATCCATATTTTATAATTAAATAAAATAACTAAACTAGAATAAATCCACAATCTTAATCAAGTCATTAATTTTTTTTCATGTAATTCTCTTTATTCTAATTTTTTCCCAGGTCTTACAAGGAGTATTGGAACTTAAGTCAAGTTTGTCAGTTTTAAGTTTTTCTGATTTTATATAGTATACATTGGCTAAAGCTTTATATACATATATAGTTGTTGTTAGCATAGGTCCATTATTTAGGCCCATTTACTTTTAGCTCTTAGGGTTAGCTTTGTGTGTGTGTGTTTATATATATATATATATATATATATATATATATATATATATATATATATATATATATATCACATCCCTTGTAACATTTTATACACATTCAATAATATACAATCCCCTTCTTTTTATATTTCTTTGTTTTCTACATGGTATCAAGAGCCCCAAACAATCCATGATTTAGAAGAGATTCTTGTTGTAGTTCCTCTTTCCCAAGCCGTAAGCCTCTAATGAAGTTCCATGGTGGAATTTAATGGTTGATTGGAGCTTCCTTGCAGCAAAATGGATGAAGCACCAAAGGTTGAAGATGTAGTGGCAACGGAAGTGGTTTGGTGAAGGTTCCTAAGAGGTTAGGCCAACTTCGGGAGTAAGGCTAGAGGAGACATCTAGGAGAATGCTCTAGCAATTTGGACTCTCAAAAATGCAATTCATGGAGTGATCTCAACATGTATTTGCATTAACAATTCAAGAGTAACCTTACAAAGAGTGTGGAGTCTCTCATTTATAGTAGAGAGAATCTCCTAAAATGAAAACCAAATGCAAGACTAAATGAAATGCAAATGCAAGGTGGCCATGTGAAACACGTGTGTCTAGATCTAGATCTAGATCTAAGATCCACAAAAAGTGGATCACATGCCATGTGGCATGTCACACTTTCCTAATTTAACACATGTGCTAAATGTGCAACTCATGGCTAAGGCTAGATGCAAACTTGGTCTAGACTTTTGTAATTAGGCTTGAATGAACCCAATTGCAAAAGCTAGATTACAATTTATTTTTAAAACATAATATGTCCTTAATCAGTTCAAGGAATTAATAGTTGCAGCCTCTAATGTGAATTTATCTCCATTTCATTTGTCTTCTTCTTCTTCTTCTTCTTCACCTTTTTATTTATGGCATTCTCGTCGGGGTCATGTTTCTGCATCCCGTTTAAAGTTTTTAGTGTTTACTAGAGTTTTGGGTACTTTGGATAATCATGATATTTCTGATTGTATTGGTTGTAAACTGGCAAAATTTTCCACTTTACCTTTTAATATAAGTTTTTCTTCTTCTCTTGCTCCTTTTGATCTTGTGCATTCTGATGTGTGGGGGACCTTCTCTTGGATCCACCAAAGGAGGTTCTACATATTATGTCTCTTTCATTGATGATTTTACTCATTTCATTTGGATTTATCTTATGAAACGTCGATATGATTTTCTCATAATTTTCAAAAGTTTTAATGCTCTTGTAAAGACCTAAAACTCTACTACCATAAAAACCTTTCATTGTGACTTGGGGGTCAATACACTTCTAATGATTTTACCACTTTACTTGCCTCTAATGGGACTATACACCAAACCTTTTGCACTGACACTCCTCAACAAAATGGCGTTGATGAAAGAAAACATCGTTATCTTGTTGAGACTACAAGATCATTCTTGTTATCTGTTAATGTTCCCAGTGTCTATAGGGGGAAGCTATTCTTACAAAAACTCATGTTGTGGATCAAATTCCGACTAGACATAATTCTAATTTGCCTCCTTTTAAAAAAATGTATGGTCATGCACCTGATTACTCTAATTTGAGTGTTTTTGGATGTACTTGTTTTGTTTTGAAACCACATGTTGAGCATACTAAATTATTAGCTAAGTCTGCTTTGTGTGTCTTTTTGGGATATGGTCTTGGTGAAAAGGGATATCGTTGCTTTGATCTAGTTAGCAAAAAAATGTATGTCTCATGCATATTGTGTTTTTAGAACATATTCCATTCTTTTCTATTCTAGCTAGTTCACATTATTTGACTACATATGATTCATTAAAATTGATCATTTTGATATTGATGACATTACACCTACTCTCGTACCAACTCCATAACTTGTCTTAGCACCAATTACAGACACCACACTAGAGTTGTATTTGGTGATTCCCCTACTATGCTTGCTCAATCATCTCCTGAGGTTGTGGTTCCTCTGCCACATGTTCGACCCAGTCGTATCGTTAATATACTCATCTACCATATTTTTTTTATTCCTTTTATTCTAGTTCATTTGCTGCTTTTATTGCTTCTATTCATCATCTTCACGAGCCTTCATCCTATAAAAAGGCTGTTTGTGATCCACTTTGGCAAAATGCTATGGTTGAGGAACTTACCACTCTACATTAGAGTCATACATGGGACCTAGTTCCATTACCAACAGGAAAACATCCTATTGGGTCTCGTTGGGTATACAAAATGAAGACAAAATCAGATGGTTCGGTGGAAATGTATAAAGCTAGACTTATTGTTAAAGGATATACCCAAGAGTATGGCATGGATTATGAGGAGACATTTGCTCATGGCAAAGATGACTACTGTTCGTACCTTGATTGCTGTCACTTCTATTTTTAAATGGAAGATTTTTCAAATGGATGTGAAGAATGCCTCTTTGAATGGGGATCTATATGTGGAAGTCTGCATGATTCCACAACTAGGTGTCTCTCACAAATCTGGTGAAGTTTGAAAACTTTGAAAAGCCCTTTATGGTCTCAAACAAGCACATCGTACTAGGTTTCATAAGTTTTCTACAATAATTGTCTCTCTTGGTTTTGTTGCTAGTAGGCATGATTCTGCATTATTTGTTAGGAAAACCAATGCAGGGCGTATTTTGCTGTCCTTATATGTTGATGATATGATTATTACTAGTGATTACTTTTATAGAGTTGCATCTTTAAAAACTGCATTATCCCATCATTTTGCTATGAAATATTTGGGTATACTGTGTTACGTTTTGGGTATTGAGGTTGCTTCTTCCCCAAAGGTTATCTATTGTCTCAGTCCAAGTATATTATTGACCTATTTGAGCGTCCTCGGCTTATTGACAACAGGATTGTTGACACTCCTCTTGAGAGAAGTGTACAATATTCCCCATCTGATGGTGTTCCATTAACTGATTCTACTTTATATCGAACTATTGTTGTAAGTTTGATTTATCTTACTATGACTCGTCCAAACAATGCACATGTTGTTCACGTTGTTAGTTTGTTTCAGCTCCCACAACAGTTCATTGGGGTGTTGTTCTTCGTATTCTTAGGTATCTTTGGAGCATTCAGTTTCAGTCTCTTTTGCTTTCTTGTACGTCGTCTTTAGATATGCGTTCCTATTGTGATGCAGATTGGAATGATAATCCTAATGATCAGAAATCCACTATTGGATGGTGTATTTTTCTTGGTTATTCACTTCTATAATGGAAAAGTAAGAAATAAGAGGTTACATCTCGATCGTCCACAGAAGTTGAGTATCGTGCCATGGCTTTGATACCTATGAAGTTATTTAGTTGTGTTGGTTACTTACAAATATGGATGTCTATTTGAAATATCCTATGCCTCTATATTTGACAATAAAAGTGCTATTCGTATTGCTCGCAACTTTGTTTTTCATGAGCGAACCAAGTATATCGAAACAAATTGTCATTTTACTTGTCATTATCTTCAAATAGCACTATATCTTTACCATTGTTCCTTCGAATCTACAGGTTGCAGATATATTTACTAAGTCGCACTCCGTTTTATGCTTTCATTTTTTAATTGACAAACTCTCAATGCATTTAGCCGTAGCTTTGTGAGTTTGAGATGATGTTAGCATAGACCCATGTTTTAGGCCCATTTACTTTTGGCTCTTAGGGTCAGCTTTGTGTGTATATCTATCATACCGAACATTTTATAGACACTCAATAATATACAATCCCCTTCCAAGGGTGGTTCAATGGTTTGGGAGGCCTAAAGCAAACTTTAAAAAATGAGGCATTTTATTTAAAATTAATTTTGTAATTCTTTTTTGATGTTAGATTATTTATTAAATGGTCATAATTAATTTCATTAAACATTTCTTTCTCAATATATAATAGGAATAAACTGTTTAATCTTTCTTAAGACATTTTTTATCTTAAATAAGCTTTTATTATCTTTAATTTTGAGAAACTTCTTTCAGCTGAAACAACTAACATTAGAACTGTTAACATTATTCTATAAGCTATATATGCATTTGAAAAAAAAAAAACTATTCTTTTTATATGAATAAGAATGTCAATTGGTTTATCATTTTCCAAACCTATAATTTCCTTTAAGATATTTAATTATGAAATTAAATCAAATTCATCAATATCCAACAAATTATCATGTTTTAAAGACTTTTCAAGGTTTAAGCATTTTTCTTTCAAAAATGAAATATCTACACATATAAATACACAAGACATTTGCTATTTTCTATTCATATTTCCTTTTTGTTATGCAATTAAAGCCTAAATTCTTTTTTTCTTTTGAATTTTTGAATAGCCTAATTCAAATTTTCTAGTTAACATATCTATATATTTTTATATGAAATAAAAAATGATAATATATAAAATACTACTAAAGATAAATATATAAAACAAATGAATTAAAACAATAAAACTTGGTTCTGGTTGTCAAGAAAATAAATTCGATAGTAAACTTGCACTATCTTGAAGTTTCACGCCTCTTTTTCGTTCTTAAGTCTCAACTTTTTCACAAACCTGCAATGTTATTTATTTTAAGATTAATCATTAATGAAAATAATAAAAAAAAATATTACTTCTTTTAACTCGATAATAAGTCTTTTCTTCCCTAAATTTGAATTATCTTTCTATATAAAACTCAACTTAGAATTATCCTCCAATTAATCTATTATCCACCAAAAGACTAAACCATAATCTAATTAATAGTTTTGTAAAAAAAATCAGTTCTTTCTCAAGATATATGCAAAAAAAAAACTCTCAAAACCCATAAATCTAAAAGTACCAAAAAAATTGGACAAAAGAAATACATTTCTAATTCTTATACAAATCCAAAATAGAATAAAAATAACAAAAACACAAATACAAAGAAAAAACATACTAAAACTTGAATTATCTTTGTACAGGAAACTCAACTTTGAATTATACTCTAATTAATCTATTATCCACCAAAAGACTAAATCATAATCTAATTAATAATTTTGTACAAAAATTCAGTTCTTCCTCAAGATATGTGCAAAAAAAAAAAAAAAAAACACAAAAACAAAAAAAAAAAAAAAACAAAAAAAAAAAAAAAAAAAACTCTCAAAACTCGTAAATCTAAAAGTACCTAAAAACAAAACTAGGCAAAAGAAACACATATCTAATTCTAGTACAAATCCAAAATAGAATAAAATAAAAATAACACAAATAGAAAGAAAAAACATACTAACCAGAAATAAGGATGAAAAAATTGGTATACACGGACAACATGAGATTCAAGAGATTTAAAGTATGTAATATGCCAAAATCCTAGAAAAAGAACTATTAGAAGAAGATAAAATAATGAGTGGTAAGAGAAATCATAGAAAGATAAAAGAAGAAAATAGAATCCAGATTGATTATAAGAGAATAAAAATCGCTAATCATTATCTTTCATGTAAACAAAATTATAATTTACTAAAAAAATATTTTAACTCATTAATTATCACTTTTAATTATAATAAAAATTAACATACACTAATAATAATTCAATTAAATTTTCTTTTCAAACATAAATTTATAGTTAATTTAATAGAGTCATACTAGTAATAAAATATTTTTGAGGCTTTTTTTATCTTAAACATAATTTTATAATTAGTTTAATAGAAATATATTAATTAGTACTTAAAATAATTTGAGACTTTTTTTTCTTAAACATAATTTTATAATTAATTTAATATAGATATATTAGTAGTAAAATTTTTTTTTTAAGATCTTTTTATCCTTCCTAAAATAAGTATTTTATTCACTTTATCCTTGAGTTAACCATTCTATAAAGTACTAAAACTTTATATTTTGTAAACTCTTGTAGATGGACTATAAAATTACACTCCATAATTTTGATTGTGTATGTTTTTGACACCTTTATAATTAAATTTGTATAATATTCTCTAATTTAATAATACTATAAATAGATAAACTCCACTTTTAGAATTGTTACAGCTAATGTATAAAAATATTCAGAAATTAATTTTTTTAAAAATAGTTGACAAGGATGGGGAGAACCTTTTCGAAAAGGAAAAATAAAAATACGATAAAATTAGTTTACTTATAAACTAAAACCAACCCAAAAATAAGTTGAAATAGATATTAGAAAAGTTAATAAAAATTAACTTGTTTAATCTAAACTCATGTAATACGTGTAATGGTGATTTTATTGATCATTTAACTTAAATTTCAAAATTTTCTAAATTATCACATTAGCAGAATAACTTAAAAATGTTATTACATTCTAAAAGATAAAATAAAGTAAACCTGTGTATTAGAGAATGTGACAGTAAATTTGTAACCATTAAAAAAAAAGATCGAGAGAACCGTAAATTTGTGATTGCAGCATTTGAATTTGACCCGTAAGCATGGGGAGACTAGAAGGAGGAGTGAAGAGCATCGAAGTTAACACAGAAGACAATAAATAAGAAAACATATGCCTTGGCAATGGTGAAAAAGTAACATAAAAAGATGGAATGGTCTAGTCAAATATCTGCGTATTTGTCAGATATCAGAGAGATGAACGGTTCAGATTGGTTCTGTTTCCCAAAAATTGGTGAGCTTCAGTCTAGAGAAACAGCATATGAGATGAGACATGTTGAAGTTGAAGAAGAAGACCTTAGCTTCGCCCATTCATTAATATTCTTCAACCTACGTCTCATGCCACGTGTTCTTCCTTCGTTTATCTTCAATTTTTTTATTTTAAAATATATAACAATATTTGTTTTATGAAAAATCACTATATATATATATATATATATATATATTTGCACCAAAATTTGTTTTACTACATTCTCGATTATAGTTATCAGCAAAACGGTTATAGAGTAGTGAATAGTAAGTAAGCAATAAATTGAATGAATTTTGTTAAAATAAATACTGAAATTTCACTATGTAAAATAATAAAATTTAAGTTTAATTTAACCATATAAAAGTAATTTAATAAGATAAGATTTACATTAGTGAGTATATTATATTTAACTTTGTCTAAGAACTTCAACTTTAATTATACAGAGGAAGCAACGAAGAAAAGAAAAATTAGGCAATAAATGGAGAAGAAAATTTGAAATTCACTGGTCCGTTTGTTATAGAAAAGAGTGTAGAGGTGTGGGCACCCACAATAAAATTTGAAAAAGAAAATCAGATTGCAATCGAAGACTATTGAAGAAAGGAAGAAAAGGCGTAACCAACTGCACATGCAGCTGCTACCTTAGCAGCGTGAAAGGACTCACAAATCGCTATCACTCTGACAAATGCCACATACCTTGATTCGCGTATGTATTCTTTGTTTGGTACAACTGCTATATATTTTTACCTCTAAAACATTATCATTGCTTTGAATTTCTGTCTCAAAACCTAATTTTTCTTTCCCATACCAAGTCATTCTTAATTATAGGTGGGGCTATGTTCACATTTTGTTTCTTCATCTATTTTTCTTTTTTAAATAATTTATAATTTTTAAAGTTTTGTGCACATTACAATTCGGATTTGGGAGGCACGTAACTGTATTCTTTAATTCGTTTTTGTTCTCTATTTTATAACCATTCCTTTAGGGTTTTTTTTCTATTTTTCATTTTTCTTATAATGAATCTTTGTAGCAACGCCGACATACTCTTACCAATGCAAGAAAGAGTATTAGGGCTAGGTTTCTTATTTTACCTCTACATTTTTGTGTGTATGAAAGTAGAAGATGATGGCGAGGGAAACAAAAATAAGAGAGATGTAGAATGACAAAAGAAAATCTAAGGGGATGATAGCGAGGAATGAGAGAAAGAGAACAAGAGTGAATGACATAATGTAATCACGCACCCTCCCAATAACGAATTTCAGTGTGCGCAAAATTGTCATCATCGACAATTAAAAGAAAATTATAAATTGCATTTCATAGATCACCTTAGTTTCTTAGAAAATGGTATTTTAGAAGTGATAGTGGTTTAAAAATAGTGAAACTCGATTATTTTAATATTAAAAAGTTTTAGTATAAATAGAATTGTTATAAATGAGTTTCATTATTTTAAAACACACAATCCTTCTAGAAACCACTTTTTTAGAGCTCTCTAATTTCTCTATAAGAGTTTTGTCTTTCTAGTCGTCTGATTGAAGAACCGAAATTGTAGGATTGATCCTCTTGGTGAGCTCTTCAATTTGGATCGATCAATTTCTCTATTCGCATAAGTTAAGTTTATGTTGTCTTTTTTGTCTTTTTTGTTTTTTATTTTTTGTTGCATATAAGTCCTCTTCTGCTTGCATGCGTCGTTTTATTTATCAGTATGAGTCTCTGGTGATCAGTGATCATAATGGTATGTCCTGATCGTTCTTGTGATGTTTCTATATGTCGATAGAGCATCTTGTGGAGTTAGAGACGTCTGGCGTTTATAAAGTTGTTTAAGCAGGATATTAGGTAAGAGAAGCTAATTTCTCTATCTTAATTCATAAACCTGTTAAGAATGCATATTGTCTGTTTAATTTGTGAGGGATTTATGTATATGAGATGTGAGATTGCTTGTGATGTTGAAAACTATGAAGATGTGTGTTTTTCTTGTTAATTGAGAATAACTGGTGGTTTAGATGTGTTTTGTATTCAATTGGTATAAATAATTAGATAAAATTGATGTTTGATAATTGAATGATCACTGCACTGGTTTTCGAGTGGTATGGGCTGGTTGAAGATGCATAAAACGGGTTAGATCAGTTTTTGTATAATTATGCAGAGTTGCACACTTGCTAGGCGAGTGGTGCTCGTTGGGCGAGTGAGCTTATCTGCAGAATTATGTAGAACATTGATCTACAAAATTATGCAGATTCGCAAACTTGATGGGTGAGTGCTACTCGCTAGGCGAGCATGGGCCGGTGGCTGGGCAAGTGCTACTCGCTGGACGAAATTCCAAGTCAAGAACTTCCAGACCTAAACCAGTGCCTAGGCGAGTGGTACTAGCTGGGCGAGCATGGGCCAGTGGCTAGGCGAGTGCTACTCGTTGGGCGAGTAAGTCAGAACCTGAAACTTGTATTTTTGAGTTAAATTGGGTGGTATTTTAATTATCATAGAAGCTTTGTAACTATTATGAATGATGAGTATATGATATGAGATTATTTATATGAGACTGAGTTGAGATTGGTTGATGCTAACCCAAGGAGGATTAGTAGTGATTGTGGTAGTGTATGCATTGAGATAAGGATTGTCTTGGCAGTTATCTTGACGCTCTAATAACCATTCAAATTCTCAAGTATAGAGGAATGATGTATGTGGTGAGAGGAGCAGGAGATCCTAGCCCAGGGGTTTTTCCTTGACCATAGGTGTTAACGGACTTACCTTGTATGTGGTAGAGTTTTCACTCTTAATTTGTCGCTCTGCAGAGCATGAGATGCCACTACAAGTGTAGAACTGACTATATCCGACCTCAATGCATGATCCGGATTAATTGAGTTGTAGTTTATAAATACATGTAAGTGAATATATGCTTGTTTGTAGTTGTCATATATATATATATATATATATATATATATATATAATATGATTTAAGAAAGTTCTTTAAAAGTTATTAGCTTATCCTTCTTTTGTGTTTCTGTCTTGTGTTGTATGTTTTCCTTTTGCGATGATCACCTATTCCGTGTGAGCAGTGGTGGTTACAATTTGAGAGGCACCTCTAGAGGTTGATGAGCCATCTTTTAGGTCGGAAGGAAGTCTTAGTGGGAAGCTGTTGTAAATGATTAACTTGTGTTTAGAGTTAGAAATGTTTGGTATTTATAATCGATATATTTATATAGTCCGATCATTTGTAAGACTGTATTAATATACTTTATACATTTGTTTATCTGTTTTGAACACTAGGGTGGAACATCCAAATTTATTAGTTTTAAACTGCTAAAATTTAGGATGTTACATCAGTTGGTGTCAAAAGTGAGTGAAAATTTGGTGTTAGAATATCATTTTCAATTTCTTTTCTGTATTCCCTTATTTTATTTTTTTCATTATAATTATTTCACTTACTTAGAAAAATAGTTTTAATATTATTAAAATTTAAAAAGTAGGTAGCATTCAAACAAATATCATCAATATGACTATGACTTACATTTTAACTTCTTTATCAAGAACATAAGATTAGAGGTGGCAAAATAGACCAATCTGACATGTTTTAGTCATGTCGTGGCTTTCCGTCAAAGTCGTGTTGTGGTGGTTGGGTTGCCTTCGCCACCATCAAGGTCTTGCAGTGGACATAGGAGAAACATAAAGGAGAAGTTTAAGATGCGAGAATGATGAAGTTTCAAAAAATGTTTTGTGAATGTTGTAGAGAGAAAAGTGTTTTTTCTTTCGCGAGAGTGTTTTCTGAGTTTTTGTTCTTGATACCTTCAGTGAACAACACTCATTAGTCATCACCACAACATGCTGAACATTCTTCTTAATTTTGTGCGGACCACAGGTTGGCATGTTTTGACCCACAGAGTGGCCTGTCAGGCTAGCGGGCTTGGCGGGTCAGATTGGTGCTGGTTGGCAGGTTGTGTTCTCTATCCCAACTCACTTTTTTTTGGTGCACCAATGGGTTGACCCTTCTTACCATCCTTACATAAGATAAACTATACAAAATAACTAGTGACATGGAAAAAAACTTATACTAACTTTGACATAAATAGAAAATAATATAACTATAATAGAAAAATAGATGAGACTACAAATTAAAAAAAAAAATTAAGAATCGTACATTAAAATTGTACAAAACATGTTATTTAACTAAAAATAAATAAAATTTAGCTACATATCTCTTTATTAATAGCTTAAATCAGTAAGCTTATGTATCAAAAATACTAAAATAAACAAAGGATATTATATCTCAAATTTTAACAATTAAATTGTAAAATTTAATCAAATGTCATTAAATTAAAAAAGTTTAATATTTCTTTTGTTCCAAAAATTTCAACAATTATTAGTTAGTTTCTTTATTTATTTTTTTTACTAATGTGATCTCAAGAATTATTAAAAAAAGTTAAAGTGGTATGTTTCATTAGATTAGTGTTAACATTATTAAAAAGTGATGATTTAATCGAGTAATATTGAACTTCTCCTTTTGATAAAAATAAAAAAGTATAAAATTGAAATATTTAGGATTTAGAAATGGTTTCTTTATGCCCTAGTATGCTATTGGTAACAACAACGACAACACAATCGGTGTAGGTAAGCTTGTATTGCTCTCCTTGTCTATGTAGAGGTACCTGACACCGAACTCACCCTAACCGTTGTGGCTGAGCGCATAACATGCCTCATTGGAGACTTCAAAGCAGTGAGCTTGGAGACATTGACATTGTTGTTGTTATTAAACCTATAATCAATAGTGAATGAGCTTTCCTTTTTTCTTGTTTTGCCCTTTGTGTTCCATGTTTCCTCCTTGAACGACTTTGAGCAACAAATACTCATCTTTGAGAGCCACTAAGTTCCTCAAATATAATTATCAAACCTTTTTCCCAAACAAGAAAAACATGGAGTCTTAGGAAAAAGGAGAAATGGCTAAAAAAATAAAAAAGAGTGATGAGATGAAATGGAATTAGGGTAATTTATGAGAAGATTAACCATGTCATGTGTCCATATATATATATATATATATATATATATATATATATATATATATATATATATATATATCACATGTCCATATCATTCTACCAAGTTATCATCATCTAGCGAAACTGACAACATTGACTCTTTTTAATAAATATTAGGATCACATTGAGTGAAAAAATGAATAGTTAATATAAATACTATATGTATTTTTTTTGTGGCAAATTAACAATTTAGTTTTGGAGAGATAAAGGAAATTTATTTCATTGTTGTGTAGGAAAAACTAGTGGATTTTCAAAATTTTGGTTGTTCATGCCCATAAGATTGTTATATTCATGAGTAATACAGTTAGGTTAACTACATAATTTGCACAGTCATGGTCGTTGGTTTGTCATGCTTTAGATGCACAAAGTTATGGTCGTTGATTGGTTATCTATTTTATTTTCCAAGTGTTGGTGCTTCGAAACATTTACCTTTGAACTTCAAAAAATGTTCATCATTATTAGTTGATTGGTTGTCATAGTTTTAGTCAAAATTCTTGTTAGGGTTGGGGTTTTGTACAAAGGTGCCTTTCCACTTGTTGAATCAATCATACTCCTACTCATAATGGTAAGACATTAATAAAAAAATGGAGAAAAATTTGCTCATTAATTTGATGACAAGGGAAACATGTACATAATTATTAGTGAAAAACGGCAAGTGCATCGATCACACGTAGCAAGTAATAAATATCGTTCTCTCCACAGGGACTTGTGCAACACATGACAAATCTCACAGTTCACAACTCAAATAAACAATAAAGCTTACAAAACAGAAAGAAACTCATTTTGGTATTTTTATCAAACAATTGGTGAGCAACAAGAAATTTAACATAGAGTATTTACAACTGTCAAGAGTAGATTTCATTCACTTCATTCTCATGCGTTGACAAACATCTCTTTTCTATATTCAAGTCAAAATCAACTCATAAAAATAGTCAAATATTATTCCTAGTGACTTTAAGCCTATAATAACTCATAAAGTTCCAATTCCTTTAATCTTCAACAAGAAATCATGCATTAAGTTCAAGTAATCATGTTCTATCTCTAGATGCAAGCTCCATTAGGTATTCAATTTTAGTTTTAGATTCAAAAGACATTTTCCAACACCTCAAGAACCATAAATCATGCATGGATGTCCAAACCAAAGCAAGCATTAAGCATGGAAGTCAAATACTAACATTGAAATGGAAAAGTATATGTATTAATAACAAAAATTACACAAGAATTCAGTTCATTACATCGAATCTCAACAGATAGGGTTAGCTTTCCATGGTGGAGAACCTAGGGTTTACAAATAGAAGAGACAAGGAAGACATGAAAACCAAAGAGAAGATGCAAACAATTTCCCAAGATTCTTGACAATCACTCTATGCTCCAATTGTGCCTCCCATTCGCGTCTCCATCTCCCAATAGCAACCCATCTTCCTCTCCAACCCCAAAAGGGGGAAAACAACCATGAATGGAGGAGAAGACCCAAGGAGGAATGGGAGAGCTTCCCAACACCCCTAGCATCCTCCAAGAGGCTCTCCAAACACTAAAAAATGTTTCTCTATCGTGAAAAAAAAAAAGGAATGTCCAAAACCTCGTGAGAAGAAAGATTAAATACTCATTTTTTGACTTGTCAGCGACGCCACTGCTCAACCTTGTCTCAACGCCAATTGAATGGTGCTCAACCTCACTTTTACATTGCTCAGCCTTGTACAGTTTAACAACATTCTGTATTTGAAGCACTAGGCATGGTTTTAGTGGCACCCGACACGAGTATTTGCTTCAAATTGAATTTTTCTTGTCCAAAACATGCTCCCTTGAGTTCTTGCTTGTTTTCAACCACCAAAATTGCTTCCTATTAACTTATTTTACACACTCATAATAGAGATTAGAAGTAAATAAAACATAAAACAACTAAAATATAAAACAATGCAAAAATAACATAAACTTTAGGATTAAACAAGATAAAAGCTATGAAGAAGTTGATTTTCTGCACAAAACATAACACCAATAAAGGGTAGAAAATAACGTTATCAATAATCTATTGAATATTTCCTAATACTCACACAAACACTTTCTATATAGTTGTTGAATGCCACAAAATTTTTACCTTATGATGAAGTTAACTTTTGAAATTAGAAATTTTTTCTCCACAAACAATCTCTTTAAGCTTTCCTAACTAGCAATTGAACTTGGTGACAAAGAGTACATACAATTTTGGCTCCCTTATGCAATGAAAATGGAAATTTTTCAAGAGCTTAATGTGATCCTCCAATAGTCCTTGAGGTATCATAGTTGAATGAATCAATGGAAGTTTCCTAAGTCTTAAAATACTTCTTGAAAGACTTAGAATAAAAAAAATTAATGTTTCCCAAGTCTCTTAAAAGAACTTGGAAGTTTTAGGTTCCTCTTCCAAGGAAGGTTCCTAGGAAAAGATCCGAATTGTAGAATATTCCTATTTTTAAAACTTTGAAATAATAAAAAAGTTATCAAAATAACATATAAACATCATTCAATTTAAAAATTCTTCTACAAGATGCAAAGACTCTATAAATAGATGCCTAGCTCCATTGCACTCTTTGCTACAAAAGATGTGGGATTAAGAATGAATATAGGGTTGCAAAAGGTAGGGAGCTTGGTGCCTAAAGGGGAAAAGGAGCTAGTGCCCCGATTTGGTCTAAATTGACCATGATGTGGGACTCCTAGTACACTGCCTTGTGTGTAGCCATCTTTTGACCTAATTTGACTAGATTTGGCCCTCCAACTGAGGCCCAAATGAAGCACAAGGAAAGCTACTTATCCTATACATTTATGTACAAAATGTTGGAAATATTTTAATATAATTTAAAAAATAAATAATTAAAATAAAAATTCTACTATTACTTATAATTTTATGGATTAATGCTATTTATGATTAATTTCTATATTTTCTATTTCAATTTACTCTTGTGTCTCCCTTTTTTACCTATAAATACCACCTAATGCATGGGGAAATACAACAAAAAATATAACAAAAACTAATGTTTTCTCAAAAAAGTATTCTTCTTTTCTTCTCTATACTATCTTTTAAGATAGTGGTGTTCATAAGGTTTAGAGATCCTTCAATGCACTCGATCGATTGGACAAATTGTTGTATCTTAGGAGAGAAGTGCATATGATTTGGTTTTGCCCTGTACAGTAGGGGCGTTTTGTCTCTAAGGATAGCGCTATGCGTGCCTCAACCCAAGATATTTCTAACACAAAAGTACAAGGAAAAATGATCCCATACATTTATCTAGAAGACTAAGAGTATTAGAAGAAATTTCAATAATATACTCTTTAAAGAGGTCTTATTATAAGATGCTTCTTCTTCCACAATCCTTCTAGCCATGGATCTTATCATAGACCCAATGTGTGCTCTCTCAAATGGTCTCCCATCATATATTGTATGCAACGTTTTTTATATGGTTAAATATGTTTTTGGTTCCTTAAGTCTTAGAAACTTTGGGTATCATAGTTGATGAACAGAAAAGCATTCAAAAGACGTAAAGCGTAAAACATCATGAAGGGAAAAAGAAACTGTGAGGTGAAAGAGACGTGTATCATATTATGGAAAAGGGTTTTTCTACATTATATGAAAAAAGAGATGAAAGGAAAATGGGTACATATATAGAGGGGGGTATCTACAAGAGATGCAACAAAAACATGTATTATGTCTAAGCATGCAACCTTATGCTCACGTGCAGATTACACCGTGCCACTATATCACATTTGTTGAAGCAATGACTTTGTTTTGATTACTCTAAGATTAAGTTCCAGTAAAAATTGGATATAGTCTCTCTTCAATACTTTTGACCAATTTAGTCCCTTAGAAATACATGGTATTAGTCTTTTTAACAAAATTTTAATAAGTTTATTTGACGTTTCAAGCCTATTTCATTATAGTCTTTGAGTTTATTTTACACATTTTGACACATTTTTGCTTCAATGTTAACTCAAATAATATCATGAAACGCTTTTGAAATATCAAATAAATTTGACAAAATTTAGCTCAAGTGAAGATAGTCAGAATTCTACCTTGCTCTATGTTCGAGTTGTCGCTCAAGCGACAACTTCCACCAGTGCAGAAAGAGTATTTGGCCGCGATTATTTTTTCTATTTTGCCCCGGTTTTGGAACCGGGACATATAAGACCGAGGCCAAAAAGGGTTAGCTTTTGGCCTCAGGTGTTACCCGAGGCAGAAAACTCATTTCATGCCTCGGTTTTACTGAGAACCGAGGCCTAAGACGTT
>Ga0214543_1002114_pt1:0-37500 | contig 39075 bp, 17 predicted proteins | sample CNSS2metaG_FD_160094 | JGI IMG/M metagenome (GOLD analysis project Ga0214543, IMG submission 160094) | Root nodule microbial communities from cowpea collected in UCLA plant growth center, Los Angeles, California, USA - CNSS2 | ecosystem: Host-associated > Plants > Roots > Nodule | place...
ATTTATTTCAAAGTATTTGATATCGAAGAAACAACTATACTCCTAATATTGAATATTTGATAATATTATGTTTCCTTTACCGTAATTTTTTATTATTTTATAAAAATTAATTAAAATTAATATTAAAATAGTAAGAAAATGGGTACGGGTATGGGTACGAGATTATACCCGTTACCCGGTGGGGATGAGGATGAGACAAAAGTTTGATACCCGTTGGATTTGGGAATGGGGATGAAGATAAATTTTTTTACAAGGATGGGTATAGGATAGTAAAATCCGTCCCTGTCCCGCCCCATTGTCATCCCTAATTGTGGAAAACCATTATTATTTTAGGCGAGTATTATACTCCTTTAAGATGATATTCGATTGATCATTCAATTACTTGTAAAATCGGTATACTTGTAAAAGAATTCCTAAGAGCTACAATTAAGCAAATGCTATTTAAGAAGATAATGGAATAAATGCGGTAGAAAACATACTTTGTTTAAAATAAATATGTAAGACATAGATTGTTGAATATGTTTAGCATAATTGATGTTATTTTAGCTCGTTGAGGTTGTTTTCAATAATTAATGGTATATTAAATTTATATATGTTTACTTCAAATTTTGGTATAGTTTACAAATTACAACTGTTAAAATTATTTTATAATTGTTAGGAGACCCTTTAAAATATAATTATGTTTCATGCATTGAATAATATCTATTAATCTTATTTCAAATTTATCACAATATGACTATACGGTTTTTTGTTTTATTGGCATGACTATACTGTTTACACCATGTGCCGACTTAACCGATTATAGAAAGACATTATTCACATAATCATGGTTTCTGACAAAGTAAAATATTTTTACTTTTTGCATCAAATGTTAATTTAATCAATGTAAAAAAAAAATTCTTACATTCATTTTAGTTACAATGTAAAAGACCTCTAACTTTCTATATATAAGAATTGAGAAAGGAAATCCATCAATTAATATGTTAATAAGAAAAACTTGGTTGGAAAAAAAAAATCTAAATAACCAAAACTATCAAACTACAAACTGGAAATTTGCACACAATGGGAGATGTATATCTCATTTCTTGCTATATTTTCTAAGTTTACTTACATTAAGGAATAAACTCATCAAGAGTCAACAATATGCTGGTAAAATTGTGTGACGACATCTATAAATAAAAAAATGCAATATTTATCGATTAACAATACACAGAAAATAATATAAATAAAATTTGCCATAACAAATGCGTGGCTAATCTCTAATAAATTGTTTTTTAGGAAAGAAAATAATTTTACTAAAGCAGAGTATATTTCTTTCTTTCACTATAGAAGAAAGATAAACAAAAATACTAAATTAAATTTAAGTATTCAATAACTTTTAATTGAACTAATTTTTAATTATTGAATTGAAAATTTATTTTATATAAATCATGTCTGTAAATATAAATTTAAAATTAGTTGTATACACACAAAAAATGGCCTAATATAATTATTAAGATATAAAAAGTTCATGATTTTCCTGTTATGGTTTAATTTTCATAAAATTTGACAAAAACAATACAAGGTATAGTCATAATTTACTATTATGTACATCGGCATGTAACACATTCTGGGTGCATTTTACTATGATTGCAATTAGAAAAAGATACTAAAATAGTCATTTATTGTAAAAAAATTATTCTAAGAAAATTAATAGACCAGGCTAACAAATTTCATTACACAATAAATACAGACAATTCAGATCATAGTAAAATGATAAAAGTTAATAGAGACGTGACATCCAATTTAATTTATATATATCATAAGGGTGTTGTATTTAAATAAAAAATATGTGAAATTATTAATAAGGAATAACTTGTATGGGTTATAATAAAGGTATAATAATTTGATTCTATATATATGAATTGGTGAGCGACGGTAAACGTTACATCTGTAGATAAGACAGAAGGCTGAAACGGATAGCCGCAGTCAATGCAATTTGACCTAGAGCTTCAACTCCTTCAGCATTTATTAACGTATATACGAAATCATTCATCACTCTCCTTCATTACACTCCCTCAACACCACACCATCAACGTAAAACATAATACGTACTTCAATATTAATTCAACTAAAACAACCCTTGGTGGCTGGGTCAATCTTCACAGATACTGTAGTAATCTGTAAAAATAAGCTACTTCTGTCATTGCGTAATTAAATACCGAGGGCAGTTGGGTGCAGTGTACTCAAAATATCACCGTGTATATACCATTGCTGATTTTTGCAAATATAATAACAACCGCATCATCATTGTTTAGAGTCTAGGGAGGATTATGATCTATTCAAACACAAAAGTCCAACCATCTCTGCTCCTGGTGTCAAAATGATCGTACGCACACGCATTCTTGTTACCCTTTCTGTCCTTATAAAACAACATGGTAAAGCAAACCACTAAGTATTTCCGACAGCCTTCAAATATTTGTTAGTCACCGTGTTAATTATTATTATTCTTAACAATGTTCCATCTATTTTACTCTTTTGTGTGGTGTTAATTAGTTAATTTCTATGTATATGTAATAATAGTCTTTTTGTCCCTTTACATGTGTTAAAAAATGTGGTTTGATGTTTTGTGAAAAATATAAATCTGTTTGAGTGCATGAGTTGGAGTAGGATGGAGAATGTAAGACATCCCCACCCACATTCCTGATAGATATTATTATTGGATACAAGGTCATAGTTATTCTTTCTAGTCTACCTCCATTTATTACCTTTGTCTTTTGCATCCATTCCTTCTCCATCCACTCAATGCTGTTTGCCTTCCCCCCTCTCTACTATCACCTTTTACCACTTAATTAACAGCTTTTCATAGTTCACTCTCTCTCTCTCTCTCTCTCTCTCTCTCACTATATCTGTTTGTCGCTCTCCCCTTGTTCCTCTCTTTAATTAGGGTTTCCTCTTTAGGACTGCTTCATCCTTTAGCAAATCTGAGGCTTATACCTCTCGTTGCCTTAGCCTACTTTGTCTCGGGAGGAAAAAAGAGAACAGCTTCCGAAGGACCTCCAACAAGGGAAAAAAGGTACTTCCCTTTTAGTTCATCTATTACCAAAGAAAACCTACATCAAAAACAGGTAAAATCATGTTTGTGTCTTGCTTTCTTCTCTGCTCCCTTTCTTTATGCATATATAGTTCTTTCTCTGTTTTTGTTTCTTTCAAAGTAAATTAACGGTTCATACAACAAAACCATGCTTTTCTAGGGCTTTTCTATTTTTGTGTTTTTTCTTTTCTATGTAGTCATCAAATAATAATCCTGGTTTGTTGCAGAAGCCAGATCCCTTGCTGGCTTAACTTATTTAATATTTTCAGAAGGAAATTATGACTGACTGCCTTGTCATGCAGCTGAGTTAATTCTTCAGCAGAACAAAGATTTATACAGATAAAGTGTTCTTATCTGCGCCGGTGTGTGAACATTAAATATAATGTTTCTTCAGATAAGGAAATGAAGCAGAAGAGGAAAACATACCATGAACCTTTGGAGGAATTCAGATCAAGATTTTACAGATAACAGGCTTAAAACCAAGAGTTCTTTACTGTTTTTTTTTTTGTCATGAACAGAAAAAGAAAAGAAAAAGAGGAAAGAAGGAAAACACATCTTTTTCAGAAAAGGAAACGAGAAAGGAAAAAGATAACCATATTAATATTATAATTGAAAGTTACAAAGAATCTTTGAATTTATGCCAGTCAGCATATATAATCTCGTTGCATGTATGTATGTAAAGGAAGAGGGGAAGTTAAGGGTTGTTTGTCTGGGGGAGATTTATAGAAGACTTAAGTGTCTATCATAGGAATTGTACTATTGCAATTGTAAATACTTAGAAAAGCTTTTTCTATATGTATTCTGCAACCATGATAATAAAAATCCGAGAACAAATCAAGGCTTGTTAAAATAAGTGGAATAGTACATACTAAGAGTGCAACTGGGCGAACTTGCATCAGATCCAGTTTTAGGATGATTCATTTGTTTCGTCTTTGATAAGAAGTTTGAATCTAAAACTGCTTAGTGAAGAACTTGAGAAGGATATGAAGTTTGTTAATTGGTTTGATGGGCATGTTTGTAGTGCAGGCAAATGGCATCATCCAGCTCCTACAATTCTCCATGTGCTGCCTGCAAATTCTTGAGGAGGAAATGCATGCCGGGATGCATCTTTGCGCCTTACTTCCCACCGGAAGAGCCTCAAAAATTCGCCAACGTGCACAAAATATTTGGTGCTAGCAATGTGACGAAACTCCTGAACGAACTCCTCCCTCAGCAGAGGGAGGATGCAGTGAACTCACTCGCATACGAAGCAGAGGCACGCGTGAGGGACCCAGTTTATGGCTGCGTAGGAGCCATCTCTTTCCTGCAGAGACAAGTTCAAAGGCTCCAAAAGGAGCTTGATGCTGCAAACGCTGATCTGCTACGCTACTCTTACACTGACATCCCTCCAGCATCTCTTTCTGTGCCACCAGGACTTGCTTCATTTCAACATGTGCCCCAAAGGCAGTTTACTGCAAGATTTGGTAACGAAGCAACTGGGTTCTATCGCCAATCTACTGCAACTGCTTATTCCTTTCCTTATGCCCTTCCTTGGACTGATACCTCTTCGGAGGACATCAGTGAGGGAGGAGCTGCAGGAGGTAATTTGTGAATTAAGATTGCAGTATTAACCCTTCTAGGGTTTATACTTTTTGAGGCGTGGCCTGCAATATTCTCATGGCGTGGTGATATTATATGTGTCTACTATGGACTCTTGGCTATGTAGCCTTAGTTGGACTCTTCTAGCTAGGTCACTGAACCTCTACCGTGTCTCTTAATTTTATTTCTTGCCTTTTCTTTCCTAGATGATGACCGTGTATTGTTTAAAACTTATATATCCAGGGACTTAGGTAGTCTTTTCTTTAGAGCCTAAATAAGTTGGTAGAACATGCATTCTAATGTATGTGCCTACTACACCTCTTATTGGGTATTGATGCAACTCTAGGCATGTGCAATGTGAAGCGGAATTGACATCTTTCTCGGTCATTATTTCTCATTCAGAATAAGTAAGCATTAACATTAGTAGGTTATAAAGCCTAATAACTCTACATTCCAGCCTGTTTTCTCACTTTAATTTGCTCTTATTTGTGGACCACCTTTTTAATAGCTTTTTTTACTCTAATTAGTAATTAACCCAGTTTATATATAGGTAAAGCTACTCACTTATTCGAATATTGTTTTCCTTTCTTTACTATCCGATCCGATGTGAGTTTACTTCATAATAAAATTATTATTCCTTGACATATATTCAAGTCAATGGCATTGAGGGAATCGAATTAATTAGATGTCACAGTCAGAGACACAAAGACAAGATATTAAGCTTGAGTTCAGCTATGATGTAGTGTTGTTGTATGTAGTTTTTATGTAAAAAAGTATGTTCCTGATCGTAATCCAAGACATCTTGTTGCTAGCCCGCGATATCTTCTTAAATTTTGGTGAGATATACGTTGGGCATTGGGTATGGTGTTTGATGAACTCAACTAACAGGAAAAACGAGCAGTGTTTTTCTGAACTTGTGTCTCTGCTGTAATCTAAACTAGTTTGAATTGTAGTTTTCATCATGTACTGAAAAAAAGGTAAGATGATGAATATCTCGGTCTAAAACATTGTCTTCCCGTGAGACTGAGGCTTAGCTCCATCTCCACTTTTCTTTAATCATAAAATATCTGAAATAGTGAGCCACAGTCGCTGTCCTTGTTGGATCCCATACATAAAGTAATAGTAGTAGTTCATTCATCCTTAGGGTTTTCAGCTTTTCTTTCTCTCTCTCTCTCTCTCTTTCATCTATATCCTTCGAAGTGTACCCTGCAGGCTTGCCCTACGAAACTGTTGCTATCAACCCCCAACACCACCTCCACCTCCAGACAATACTGTGAAACAGTATGAATGACCCCTTCTCCCTCTCTCTCATACACTGCAGCTACATTGACAACAATTTGCATGCATTCCACCTTATATAAATTATTTTAGATGCTAACTATACGGATATGGAAATTTATATATGTAGCTTCCTTTTTGCTGATAAAAAAAAATGTTTGTAGCTTCATTGAATGGAATTGGTAAACATTAATAGCCTCTATACATCTTCTTCATTGGATTGTTTCTATCTAGGCAAATGTTAGTTTGCAATTTGGCAGGTAAAATTCTGATCCGATCCTGGTGAGATCAGAACCACAGAAGTTGCAGCATTTTTAAAAAAAAAAAAAAAAAAACTTAATCCGAGGAAATAACAGGGATAGGGTTAGGGTTTTTTTCCACGATGAATTCATTTCCCTGAAGAAAGCAACCATGAAAGGAAGCAAGTACTGGACATCCATATTCTCTCATGTATGTGTAAATATAATGACGTTAAAAAGGAAGCCTAATTGTGTATTGTTTATAAATATAAGAAAAAAAGAAAGAACAGAAGTTGAATTTGAAATGATGAAAACTGAGACAATCCTTATATATTATCTAAATTGTTCATAATAATATTGAGGTGTTTGCAGAGTGAGTGTAAGTACTGAGCTAAATGCTGAAAACATCTTCTGTTTCTCCCTTCAGTTTTGTCAGTCACTTTATTAGTCCCTCTCTCTCAGGACACAGCACACAGACACTGTTACAGTCATTAAAATGAAGAAAAAGTCAGAAGGCTCACAGCCCTCCCCCCTCAAAGAATATGAATGTGTATGAGGGACACGAGGGCGTTCGCAGCGAGAGAGTCACGTCCATATTAAGACCTCCAATTCATAACCTTCTCTTTCTCACTTTATATATCATAATATGACTGTGAGAGTCACCACGACCCCTCCTCGAGATCACCAAAGGCCTCAACCTTTTCTTTCTTGGAATTTTTGGTGAAGCAAATCTAATCCCCAGAATATCTCCCTCATACCGTCAAGTCCCTTTTAACGGGTATAAATAAGATTAGATTATAGCATTGGAACTAACAAAAGAGAAAATAATTTGTGGCGAATAAATAACCAAAGGAAAATTAAGGGTGTGATATATACACTGTTGTGGGTCAGAGAAAAAGTGAGTATGGCTTTCTGAACTTGTTGTTTCTCTGAATGAATGCAATAGTTATAATTTCAGAATCCATCAAACCCATCAATCTTCTTCAGTCTGCACTAAGACGTGGAAAAGAAGCAAAGAGCAGGTGAAATTGGCAGGGTGAAGTTATTAGAAAGGACAAGCATGTGGGGGGTCCTATCCCTATTTAAGCCCCCACAACAAATTCTTTATGTCCTCGTGCACCTAATAAAAGCCCACAATGGGTCCAGGGACTTGTATCTTTCGCGTTATGTGGTTTAATTTCCACTCTCTCTCTCTCTACATACACATACACATACACTCACAGACCCAAACATGTACTAATGTACTTTCGTCATTCGTCACATTATGGTCAAGAGAGACAAAGAAGTCTATTGTCACCCTAATAGTATTTACAGGCAGTCGTTGAGACAAGTATACGTGCACATATGATGTGTCCACTTCAATTGTGTGTACCAAAAATATTCCGAGTCTGAAAAGCATAACTCAAACTGCTAATGAACTTGGTCATCATTCATAAGGCTCGTCACTCTCAGTCTTCATAATAACTTATCACCACTCAATTATATTTCTCTTCCTATCTTCCTTTGACCATCATCTGTCATTGTCAACTTCTTCATTTCAATTATATCTCCCACTTCATTCAAACTTTCTTCACAAAAACTCTCCAACTTCTACCACTAGAGAGACAAATATATGTTCATGTTTTTAAAACGTTTGGCAACATAAAAGATCAAGTTTACGTTATATGTACGTGAGAAGTCAAATCGATATTTAGATGTAATGTGGAGAACAACATGTTAGTAATGCTGATGTGAAGGTTAATGTAATTTTGGATTTTTTTTATGATTTTTATTATATTTTTAGTTATCAGAATCAAATGTTATATTTGGAAGAATAAGAGAAATAAATGATTGGTATGGTAAGTCTATGAAAATATACTGCTAAGTCTATGAGAATATTTTATCTAACTTTATTATTTTCTATATGTTGATGGAGACATAAATCTAATTTAAAGATAACATATGAAGTTCAAATCTATAAATCTAGAGAAAGATTTATGGGATGGAATTTAATTAAGTAGTTGATCTAAATAATTGTTTAATCCATTTTTCATCATTTTAAAATTAATGTTTGTATCTTTTTGAATTAAATATTTTATGTCTTTTAAAATACATAGGTAAGTTTTTTTAGTATTCTTAAATTTCCTTAATCACGATGACAAGTAGTGAAGTATAAGAATGAGTGAAAACTTATGTGGAATATAGCGTGTCTTACATCGTTTTTTATATATAAAAAATAAAAAAATTATAAAAAAAAACCATAATTACATTAACTCCTCTAAATTATAAGTATATAGAATATATATTCATTCCAAACTACATTCATATTCATGCTTTAACTTCATTATAACAGAAAGATTTTTTTTTTTTCGACTCATCCATTATCAAGCAACAAAAATAATGAAATGATTTTGAAAAAAGAAAAAAAGTATATTACATACTCATCCCAACACAAAACAGCAACTACTAACCAAACCTTTTAAATTGATCCAAGCAAGAATGAACCTGCATCCCTAACAACATTTCACAACCACTGCAAAATAAGATGCATTTGAAAGAGTTTAAAAAATATATCGAAAAGAATTTTGAATTCAATTTTTCTAGTGACAAAAACTAAAGACTAACGATTATCGATAAAAAAAATAACCGCTGAAAAAATAACCACTGCGATAAAATCAATTTTGCTTTTAAACGCTGAGGAAAAAGATATTAATCACAGCTTTATTAAAAGTCATGTGTCATGCACATGCTTTGTTACGGTTATATCATTAAACAATAGATAGGGATGAGAAAGAACAACATTGTATTTCAGATATAACTAGAGGGTTAATTGTTATGTCAAATAAAAAAATAGTGTAATTTATTTAAATATCAATAAAGGCTTGGATATATAAATTAAATTACTTTTTGCATTGAAGAGTGAACCAATAAGTTATGCTGTCAAAGTGAAAAAAGAGATTAGGCAATACAAAAGATTTTATTGGTATAAATTTTAAGGTACCAGTATAAAAATCAACAAAATTACTACATATAATGTAAAATAATTTTAAATTGTTAGCTTATTTTCTATATAAGCTCCCAACTTATGGAAAATTAAATGAATATATATTATTAGTTCATTTGTGTGGACCATAATATTCATACATACAATTTATTTCTTTTAAACGAAAAACAAAGCTAAAAAATCAATTACACGTATAAGAATTTTCTCATTTTAGGGAAAAAATAGAGCTGTAGGAAATATAATAGTTCTAATACTATGCATAGTTTCTATTCAATTGCATTTGTGGTATTTTTATCCCAAAGGTTAGAGCAATTATCCAACTTTAAAATGTACATGATTGTTACGGAAATCTCATTAGGATAGATTTTTTATTTTTAAATGATTTTGATACTATGTTAGAAGTAAGTTTTAAACCTAATTCAATCCCACAAATTTGTTATTTGTAAGATGATTTATAAAGTGAGGTTTACACATCATTTATATATTATAAAATTGTTTGTCTTATTTCTAATTTATGGAAGACTTGCAACGGTTACTGAAATTTATAAGTTTAATTTTATAAACAATCACATATATTTTCTGTGATTATTTTTCTCTTAAAACGACTGAACTATTTAAGGGAACTATCCTATTTGCTATAAATGAAAAGGGAAAACATGTATTGTGCCATGAAAGAGGTAAGGGAGGAAGAGAGCGATCAGAGAAGTTCTTATCACACTTGTTTAGTCAAATTTTTTTCTTTTTATTCACTTGTCGGCTTACGGTGTTTTCTTTTATTTATGAAAGAAAGAAAGTGCAAAAAAGTGATAATTGACATAATTATTTGCTGTGAGTACTTTTGGTAAAAGTGGTAAAAATATAAAAGAGCGGGAAAGAAAATGGTATATTTATAGAATGAAATAAATATCTCTAAAAAAAATGTAATAATTTTGGGTGTTGTAAGCATATGAAAGTTAAATGATATTTTTCAAATTATGTTCCCTTTTTAATGTAGTTTTCTTTCTAAATTGAAACCAACCAACCTATTTTTGTGGTGTAGCGTTTGCTTGGTCAGAGTAGTCCAAAAATCTTATATCGGTCTATGGGAGGAGTAAAAAAATATTTGCTTTAATATTTAAGAAAGTTGCTATTTTATTAAAAAAATACTTTTATTGTATTAAAACTAAAGTTTGTGTTCGTATTTATTATTTAAAGGATTGAAAACAAATTAGTTTTGATATTTAAAAAATAATGTTTAGATACTAAAACTTAAATTTTTATATACAATAATCTATATTATTGTTTTGTCATTGACATAAATATTAAAACCGATATTTAGCGCTCTTACTCCACTCTCCTTTTTTCCTCTTTTACACACAAAATTAAGTATTTTATAATTATATTTTTAAAAAAGTCATTATTAATATAATAATAATGAACGTAAATGAAAAAGTATTAAGATTTTATTATTATTATTATTATTATTATTATTATTATATTAGAAAAAGAAGTTGTTAAAGGATTTTGTTTTGAAAATGGAGTTCAAAATATATTTTGCCTTTTAAAAGTGAGGGTGATTTTAAATAACAAAGGCCACCATGTTACTCTAAGGTATTCCATTTGATATGGACCTACAGGATCAAAATTGGACTTTTACTTTCAGCATCCGATCAATTTACTCGTGCACCTCCTCAAATTTTTAAAATAATAATTTTTCAGCAACTCCTCTGTAAAGGTGACTTCCAGAACATAAATTCTTAAATCTTCCAAGAATAAGTTTTCCGAATATTTGGAAACAGAATTTTCAAAAACAAAAAAATCAGAATGAGATTTCTGAAATAAAATTTTCAATACACATATAATATTTTTTGAAATAAACTTTTCGAAATATTCCTACATAAAATGTTTCGGAAGTTTTGGACTTGTCTACATAATATATGAAATATGTTCCGGAAAAAAAACTTACCAAAGGCAGTTTTATTTTTTTTTCTTTCTCATTTTCTCCTCTTCTTTTTTCCAGTATAAACTACACTCCATTATTTTCTTCCTGCACCCCTTACTTTTGGAATTTATTTTCCGGAATATAATAAACAATTTCCAAACTTTTTTTTCTGAAAATCAAACATCTCTTTTTCCGGAAAGCATTTCCTGTAGCTTTTGATGGGGTTGGAGAAGAAATTTAAGGAGGTGGAGGAAGCAATAGGCTAAAATTGAGGTTAAATTTGGTACGGCTGATATAAATAAATAAATAGGTGCTTTGGTCTTCCATCTCCAAAATTTCTTTTATATCTTCAAAAACATTTATCCTTTAAAAAAATATTTACATATATTAATATATATATATATATATATATATATATATATATATATAAAGGTTAAATTAAATTCATGAGAATGACTTAGAAGATAAAAATAATTATATAAAAAAAATTAGAAAATTAGTATTCTACATAAAAATATTAAAAATAAGTAAAAATGATTAAGTGCCATAAAAATAACTTGATACACATTAAATGAAATTGCAAAATGAAAAAAAACTACAGTTAAGAATATGATGACACTAAAAATAATTGTTAATTAGTAGAGGTTATTTTGTGGAGGTTATAAAAACCCTCCACAAATTAATATTATTTAAGATAAATAGGATGAATTATGTAAAAGCTAATAATTCTACAATTTTTAAGTTATTTTGAAGGGTTATATGACCTCCGCTAATAGATTTTGGGTTTGGACCCTCGTCTTTTCATCCTTTACCTTCAAAGGTTTCACACTCAGTTAAACCCTCGTCTTTTCATCCTTTTCCTCCAAAGGTTTCACACTCGGTTTACGTTTTCCCCAAATTCCCAAATCCAAAACTAAACGCCACATTCATTTTCGTTTTGGTGAGTTTAGGGTTCATCTCCCAAATCGGTTTTTTCACCTAGGATCGATCAATCTCGTCATCAAACCTAGCATTTCGCGGTTCACGATGGGTTGCCGGAAGTAGGGTTCACTCCTTACAACAGTTTCACTCTGGACCATGCCAAGGGACCAAGATTGGGGGCTCCACGTTTGACAGCTATGGCACAAGACCTTCATCCAAGGTTTGTTTTTATCCTTGGTCGTCATTTTGCATCATTACATTGTGCGCAACAACTGTTCGATGAAATTCATCTCTGTACTCCTTTTCTTCTTCTTTACCCATATTAATGTTTGATTATTTGATTATTCTATTTTAGTTGAGAATTTTTGTGTCAGATCCAGTATTCTGAGAAGGACTTCGATGACACTTATAAATATAGGTATACGCGCTTGAATCCATTTTCTATACCTTTCTAATATTATTTTTATTTCAATGATTTGTATACCTTTTTTCTTAATACTATAACATGCGTTACAGAGGAAGAATGGCTATAATCCTGGGAAGCGAAGAGTGAATCATAAAATGGATATGGAGAAAAGAGAAGAGATGATTCGGATGACCGTTTATGTGTCTAACATTGATCAACTGGTATAAATTTTATCTCTATTGTTGATTGTCTTGTTTCAGTTAGCTTACAATGTTTGCCACGTCTGTTAGTGCTAATCATTATTGTTTAAATTTTTTTGTGTATTCTTTTGTTTCAGCTAGTTTGTAATGAGTATTCATGTTAGTGCCAATCACTATTGTTTGGCTGGTTTGTTGATTCTCCTATTTCAGCTAGCTTGCAATGTTTGCAACGTGTATTCATTTGAGCCGGTATTGTGGATTGCTTGCAATGTTTGCCACATGCATTCATGCTAATGATTGTTGTCTAGCTGCCTTATGGATTCTCTTGTTTCAAAAACTGATACCATGCTTGGATATTATCCGCTGAGAGTGCTGCCTTCAAAATCTGCCATTGCACCTATGAATCCAACATTTTTGCCTATGGTAATATTTTTTTGTTCATGATGCCTATTACACATATTTGAAGATGTTTGGCCATAGTGAATTAGCATTGCTATTAACCTTCCTGATGGTGCAGTATTTCTCAGTCTGAAGATGAAAGGGAAATGTGCTCAAGAAGCTCAGGACACAAGGTGCACACCAGCTCAATGCCTTTCTAGGCTCTATATACATACTTGTAAGCATTAGACTCAAAAAAGGCGATATTAATGATATATGATAGTTGCATGCACTTATGAATTTATAATCATCATCAACATATTGATGATCATCAACATTTACTGATCAGAACTTGGAAAGCTAGAAGTCCTCACATTGGACCAAAGGAACGATCATGGACCTAAATTACAACTTGCCCCCGAATGTTTCTCTAACAACTCTTGAGGTAGAACAAATGCTAAGGATATTTGTAATTGTAACACTTTTGACTATCTCTCTCTCTAACCAAATTTCTTTTGCAGGAGTTAGATGGTGGAGTTATGCTTCTCCGTTTGGCACATCTATATGAGGTTAGTCTATACAAGATATTTATCACATATGAACAAAGCCAAATTGCATAAATACATGTTTTAGCGTAATTTAGTTTGATTATGTAATATTGTAATATCTCTCAGTTTTAATATCATGTTTTCTCATGTTTTCGATGTGATTACCAAGTGAAGATGTTGAATATTCAACTCTAACCAAAGTAGAATTGAAGAAGTTGTTTGCCAAGAAAATGGTACGTAGACATTCTTTTCACACATAAAAAGGGGTTTCTTACACTACAAAAAAATTATTATTCAGTAGGGGTTAATTTCTAGAGGTTATAAAAATCCTCTATGGGATGGATTTTTGAATTTTACCTTCTAACCGTTAAACTAAAATCACTATTCATACATGTAAGTGGAGACTCATTGGACAACAATTCTTGTATTGGTGTAAGTGGAAGGTTTCTTAGTACTAATTTCGTCGAGCCTTTATTTTCTGTTGTCCAAAACTCATATGGGACACAATTTCTCCATTTGTATTGTTGTCTACTACATGAGTGTTATGTATTAGGTATATTAGTTATTTGTCTAAGTCAGAATCTGACTTAGTTTTGTGCCTCTTCATCTTTGTTAGCCTAACATGGTGCAACTTAATCAATGGGCTTAGAAGAATTTTATTATTATTATTATTACTATGTTTGCTTTCATTTTTCTTATGGGATAGAGATCACGATGTTGAAAGCAACTATACCAGGAAAATAGCGATATCTTGAATGTGTAGGTCAGCACTTTAATCTTGTTTAAAAAGATCAAACTTCCCCCCAAAGACCTTTACTGTATTAATGAGAAAGCTACCTTCTATTTGTTATCATGACTACTCTTTTTAAGTTGTTATTGGTGGTTTTTATAGTGATATAGTGTATTTTATTAGAAATAAGGAGCTTTTAGGAGAAACACTACCTTCTTGCAGCTAATATTTATCTTTTATAATTCCAACAAACTGGTGATGCAAATGAGCCTGAGTCTTCTATGGGTACAAGAGGACCATCTGGTGGTAGCAACATTTAGGGTGTTGATGATGTTTTTTAGGATGAAACTATTTTAGTGTATTATGAACTTTGAGTAAGTATGGATTAAGTTGTAATTGTTTCAATTTAAATCGCTTTTATGTTAATATGTTGATTTTGAGACACAAAAGTTCTAATGATATATATTTGAGCACTTTGGTTGATGTATTTGATTGAAGTTTCCAAAAAAATATTATTGATATAAAAATATAAGTACCTCAAATGGGGAGATACATTATCAAGTATAGTAGGAAATTCTTATTACAAACAAAATATTCTTTTTTATAAGATTTGAATAACGCAAGAAAAATACAGTAATAAATCCACAAATTAAATAATACAAACGAAACAGGTTAAACTTTTACAACAAAAAAAATGAAAAACATGAATTTTGGAATCAAATAAGTTTATGGAAATAAAGGAGGTTTTAAACCTCCACAAAATAATAGTCATGAATAGGAGAGGTTATAACCCTCCATTAAAACACTTCCACAATATAAACCTGGTACCAGGGGTTGTAGAAAACCTCCACAAATAACTTGTGGGGAATCTATCTGTGGAGGTTTGAAAAACCTCTGCAAATTATTTTGTGGAGGGTAAAAACTCCTGCTAAACGAAATTAAAACCTTCGCAATTTAGCTTTTTTTTTGTAGTGTGAGATAAAAAATATATTGAAGATTTGAAAAAACTTTCTACATATCAAATTAGTCGAACTGTTTAAAGATAATCAAAGTTGTTTAAGTGAAAAAAAAATTCAAACCCAAACAAAATTAGGGATAAGAAAGAATAAAGATTTTTTTTTATATACATTACTTAGTAAATGAAGGGTTTAGAGTTTTGGGTTTACCCAATTGAACAGTTAAAATTGATAGTCAACCATTCTCATGTTTAAAAAAAATAATAAATGAAAATAACAAAAAATAGTAGAAATAATCAAATTTGAGACCTAAAAAATGTTTGATTCACTAAAACTGATAATATAGCATTTAAAAATAATTACTTAAAGAAAAAAAATTGTATAATCAAGATTATGATAAGAGGAAAAGTACATTGAAAATGTGAGTGAATTTTATTAATATAGAACAACATAAACAATTAGAATAATAAATAAAAAATGGTGTAGCAAAATACAAAAAAAAGAATTACAAAATTAAAAATAAAAAGATTTCATATATATATATATATATATATATATATGTATATATATATATATATATATATATATATATGGGTCGGCATGGCCTCACATTGTCATCTTTTGTCTTGACTCAAGAGTTAGGGTAAAATTTTTAACCTGCCACCCTGCTGTCTCTTATCTCATCAAACCCTCCAAATTGGCTAGTTAGATGAAGAATGTGACGAATTGACGTTTTTTTGAAATAAAATATAATTTAAAATTTTAATTTTTTTATATTATATTGAATGATGCAAACTTATATATTAAATTTTAATTTATTTGATTAGAGAATTAATTAATCAATTACAACTTATAAAATATTTACGATATGCTTTTAATATATATAAATTAAGAAAAATATTTTGCAGACTAGTCTGCCAATTTGATAGTCCACTAACTCGTCTTTAACATTGTTAGGATTTTCAAATTGTTCTTCTGTGATGGACTAACTCACCCCCAACTTTTATTTTTGATGGGTCAATGACAGGATAAGTCAAAATAGCACGGACTCACTAGTTTCTTCATCCATAATGAAACTTCTTTTATACTTTATTTATAGAGTAATAATACTTGACATGCATTACATTCATTTGACAACACATTCTAGGAGTAAAATAGTCATAAAAAGATGATTTTTTATATTTGTAAAAGAAAAGAATAAATGAGAAGAGTAGTAAAAGATAAGGAACATCAAATGAGTGTAAAAAAATTTTTGTATCTTAAGATCAAGTTTTGTCCTGACGAAGAAATTTATTTTCGAAAAAAAATATTTTTTAGTTAATGATAATTAAAAAAGGTGAAATAAAGTTTTCTTCAAAGATTCCAAAACTTTAATTTGAAAACAAATAAAGAAAAAAAAGAGATTAAAAAAAGAAGAAAAAAAACAGAAAGAGCCCAATTTATTTTTAAGTATCACACTTCTTCTCACAAGTCCAACAAATATATTTTCGTCCTCACTCTTTACTTTTCTACCATTTGTTCTTGATAGAAAAAATAATTAATTATATGATTTTAATAATTTGAAGCAATATTTTTTTAATAATTAAAGATAGGATATTGATGATGATTTATATTGTGTTAGTATTGAGTTTTTAATGATTAAAGATAGGATTGATGATGATTTATATTTTGTTACTATCGATTTTAATGGTATTGTTAATAATTGGTTCTTGCCTATTGTGATACTATTTTATTATTTAAATTTGTATAATCAAGGAATTTCTAAATAATAATTTTTCGGAAAAGGGATTTAATTCAGTTCAGCATGTCGGGAACCTCATAAACAAAGATATTTTAAATACTATTTTCATTTACTTATTCTATTATAGTTAAAGAAAATCACAATTTGTAGTATGTCTTAATTCACTGAATATATAAGAAACGTTTCGAGAAATACCATTATTCTTGAACCTTTTCCTGTAGAAACATTAAAAAATAATGAATAAAGATATCTACAATTAAAGTAACACTTTTATAAAAGGTATTAAATACTGAAAAAGTAATTTTTAAACTAAACATATATAAAGCTCTTAAATACTTTGCTTGATAAAAAATCAAACATATCCCAACTTAAGAAGTGAAGAGAGTTAAATATTAAAAGGGCCAAATATACAGACTTAGGCTTGTTTAATACGAATTAACTTATATTGTAAATTTGCTTACTTAAGACAATAATTAGAGTGTACGTCTTAATATAAAATGAAATAAAATGTTCTAACTTATATACATTTTTGCAACACAATATTGAATACTATATAAATTTAAGCCTCCAAATATAATATATATATATATATATATATATATTATGAAAAGAAAAATGATTACAAGTTAAGTGGGTATATTTTTTTGATAAGATGGTTTCTATATTTAGATTTATGATTCATTAAAACATTAGTTTAATTAATAGGTTGCTCCCCACTAGTCATAGATCTCAATATAGCATGTTCTGTTTAGGTGAAATAATGACTAATATAACTTGACAAAATTTGTTTCTATCCTTTAAAAGGGGTGGCCACTTTTCTCCGCGTTCACGCTGACCGGAACGAACATGTTCGGCGTGACAAGATAGAGTGCACCACGTGACCCAGAATAAGTCCGTGAAGATAACGAAGCATCACTATGAGTGAAAGAGAGTCACCAACAATGAAGTGTTTGGTTCCCAAACAGAGTTTAAATTCAGTGTAATAATGCTTTACGAATTGAGTTTATTTGACGTCTTAAGATCGATCTTACGAATAGTTGCACTTGGAATATTATATATGAACTATCACCTTTTATTTGTTATGCATGTATGTACATATGATATACACAAGAGGTCAATTTTCATTCTCGCTCCTGTATGGCTGATAGTCTCTCTATGAACTGTATAAAAGTTTCATCTGTATCCAACATGCTAATTCTTACATATTTTGGGCTAGCCCCAAACTGTGTCCCACTTCTCGTTATAATTTTGTATCCTCGAAGGAAGGTCTCGCAGTCCTCAACATCTCCCTCGCACTTCAACCACACGAAAGCTGCAAAAAAAGGTACATGGTGAGACAAAATCCACAAACTTTCATCCAATTTGTTAATCGCTTATTTACCTGGTTGAGGCTCCGTCTCCTTACCAAAGAAGGAGCAGAATGCGGGAGAAAATTGGGGCAATGAGAACATATCACCGCCATCAACTACTTCCCTCAGTTGCTTCCACCTTTGTGCCATCACCTTGTAGCTGAACTTGAAAAAAGATTCCCCCCCGTTTTCCTGCTTTTCTTCTTTGCAGCTCTCCGAGACAGCCTTTAAAACCTTGGCAGCTCTCAGTTGAGAATCCTTCGACACACCAATTGTATTTAGCTCTATGAATTTAGTCATTTTCTTCGCTACCTCTTTATCTTTCACAAGAGCCCATCTACAAAGTATTATGACAACAAAATATTGTTATATGATCCACTAGCTATCACTTTACTCCTGTTAAAATATTGTTATGAACTTACCCTATGCGCATTCCAGCATGACCAGTGCTTTTTGAGGCAGTGAACAGCGTGAGATCATGATCCGAAGGGGATGATATTGGTGTGTATTGCGGCCAATAATAGGCAAGGTCGTGAATCAATAGTCCCTGCCTTCGGTTCACCATTGATTTCCTTCTATATCCATCAGGGTTATTGGGAGAAGTAACCAACTCAATGTAAGGACCTTCTTTGTCAAAATTCTCTGCATCACCAGCCCATTGGTAAAGGCCTGATTTCTGGTAATCTGTCATTGAGGGGTACGACTGCAAGTACATAATTCCTCAATTCAACATTTAATCATGAACTGCTCAAACTAAAAACAACCCAACATAATTTCTTTTTGCTATATCTTCCTATCTCACAATTGTGCCACCATGGAATTATTTGATTGAGAAGTTAAAAGCATTACAATATTAAATACCACATTTAGTGAAGGTTCAGAGAAAAACAATGTTAGGAAACTTTAGAATTCTTCTTCTGTAAGTGCATGTACAACTAGAAAGAATAACTTTAAATATTCAAAATCAATATTATAGCCGCTCCCCTGATAATAAATAAAACAAATATCCAACACTCTTTCTGATGTCCCCAGATAATTAATGAGCCTGAATTTGCCAATCATGCAAACCTTTTCATCAAAAAATTCAAGGCCAGATCCTTTTTCCTTTACGTACTTTATAAATTGCAAGTCTGGAACCTAAATTTTAGTCTTTTTCAATTTGGCACATGCGACTGTTCACCACAAGTCTTCATGTGATCAGGTTCAGGCCCATGAGAGAGAGAGACATTGATGAAGACAAACACGAGAAGAACTAAATGAGGAGGCAGATTCGGTAATGGCCACATGAGAGAATTCCTTTACAAAAACAACTTCAAAATATCGAAATACTAAATTCTCTCGAGTACTTTCTTATTTTCTGAACACAGTATCTTCACCGGAAGTGAGATACAATTCCCTCTAAATCGAAACATTTCCTTAAAGAACTGATATCTTTAATACGTATTAAACATCTAACCACTTGTTTAAAAATCATTAAATCTACTTGTCCACCAACCATGTGACACTGTATTAATAATTCCCAGGAACACTTCACACTATCTACATAAACAAGAGAAAGAAAGAAATAACTTTTTACCCTTTTAAAATATTAAATGATGTGTCCTTTTTCATTGCATGTTATGAGTTTAGTTATTGAGCACATTAGATTCCTTTAAGATAAAAAAAATGTTAAAGTGTAGAAATATTATATTGTCCGAAACATATGCATGATCATGCATGACTGACCGAATAATAAGGCGCGGCAGATACAACGCTGATTGGTTCAGCAGCATCAGGCGAGGACAGAGCATAAAGGGCAGCCAGAATTAGCTGAGAGGAACCTGTTCCAACAACAATATGGCGACCTTCTGTCACAGCATTGCCCACCACATTGTGCAACCTCACTACTTCCGTTGCAAACTCAGCCTCCAAAAACCAGCAAATGTTTGACCCTTCAGATAAATAACTCATTGATTGCCATCCTGGAATTGTTATTGTAGTCTTGTCACCCATTTGTCGCCAGAATCTCTCATACATTGTTGGGTCACCACTGCATATCATCAAACATTTAAACTTAATTACCATCTACAATCTAGATAAACAAAATGTCCGCATACGAAACCGGATCATCATTAATTACACTTAAAGTAATCAAAGTATAAAAGAGATAACATATCCGTAGTAAAAGATTTAGTAAAATTCTCCATTATTATACTCTGCTCATCATTTTCTATTATTACAAATAAAGTTGAAATATGATTGCACCGCGTTTTGTTTTATCCCATCGTCATGTAGCATGGTGTATCTGTGTCATTTCCTTCTTGTAAAGTGCCTAATATAATATAACCGACCCATGTAGATGTAGGGCATGATCTGATATCTGAAATCTGAAACAACGTGGTGCTATGAATGGCCTAGAACACTCTTTACTTTGCCCTAGAAAAGAAAAGTGGTAGATTGCGAAAACAGTGAAGGCACAGTGGGGCAGGTAAGAAAAGAAAGGAGAAAGGATGGATGAAGTCGTTGCATGGATTATGGATGGATGAGGGAATAAGAGAAATGTTTGGTCCAAGGGTCTATGATAGATATAGGATTAGATAGATAATAATAGCAGATTATATATATAGATAGATTGATAGATGAATGGGGTGTGGCATGTTAAGGTGAGGAAAGACAAAATACGTTAGACATGGAGTTCCATTCATGGAGGGCCCACGAAGCAGTTGATCCAGACGACCCATAAGGAAACGGAGAAAAGAAAAAGGAACAAGAACAAGAAAAAGAAGACACATATAAAGTTAAACAGCAACATTTGAGTGTTTCACAATTGGGGCGGCCAAAAGTTGGAAAGATCTCTCTAAGCGCACAATTCACAACCCCAGGCGCACTTTCATTCATATCATAAGTCTTTTGCTCACTGTAATGGCCACCAAAAGGGTGTCCTCGTATTGCTGTGTGCGCATCAGGCACATGGCCCCCACCAACTTCTTTGGTAATACCAATTGCTGTACCTTCTGCTCTTAAAGCCCTAGTTACGATGTGCAGGGTTTTAGTAGTTCCAGGACCACGACTACCTTAACAGACATTACAACAACAGTAACACCAATTATTAATTATTCTTATTATTATTATTCTTGGTCAAGTAAAAATATGGACCTCCCATGGTGCTACGTTAGACTCCATCTACCACAACAACAACAACACCACTACTGTTCTGTCTAATGTTGCTAACACTCTATCACCACCACCCTGTAGGTTAGATATTTAATTTGCTTTACCTGTCAAAAACTTAGTAACGTCACTTGCGATTCATCCTGGACAAAATATAATTGTTAATTAAATAAATAAACCTTTTGTTACAATTTAAGTTATAAAAAAATGTGTTTGTTTTCTATTTTATTTTAATTTAATTGATAAAGTTCTCAATGCTATCAAATATTTTCGCTAAAAAGTTCCTACGCTCCGAACTCGGGAACAGAGAGATGACAAATATCATCGTTAAACACGATGCTTGGCGTGCTCTGATCAGGTCCCAACATGCACAGCAAATGTGGATGTCTATCACATGGATTGGTATAAATTTATAATAAAGCTAAATTAATTGATTTAGTTTAGATTTTGAAAATTATAGTGATTAATTCAAATTAAATGACTGAATAAAACTGTTGCTACAGTTCAAATTATCTAATTGTGACAATTAAACAAAATATTACTTTTAATCCCTATTTATTGTATATTCCATATAAATCTACTTTATACACGCTAACCTTTTACTGCACGCCATTTCCGCTCTCGTTTGTTGCTTGTATTTCTATTATAAAATTCAAAAAAAAAATAGTGTTTGCAATATAAATCATTTAATAGTTTTCAATAACTAAAAAAATGCATTATTACAAAATATAAAATATCTTTGAAAATAAGAATATATTTATGGTTGATTAAATGGCAGGAATTTATGATGCATATTCATTTAGATTAAACTGACTATACAAGCATCCTCATTTATTCATTTATGGAATAAATGGATTGGACCAGAGCATGGTCTTAAATGCAACTTAATGGAGGAGCTTCTCTAATAAGATATTTTATTTATTTTTGTATATGTCATAATGTCACTGACATATTTTAAAAATAAAAAATCATTCCCAGGACTCTGACTTGTCCCTGTCCTTCCCAGGAACTAGTGCAGGAAGCAAAGCACAGACGCAGAACGTAAGCAATACTGTAACAGTAACAGAAGCAGCAAATCCTCTCACAACAAGACGAAAACCAAGCCTTTCAATTTTATATAAAATGGAAGTCCTGTCTAATAAGAACTATTCAGAAATATCTAATAACTTTTTCCAAAATAAGAAATACTTTTGCCGTATAAAAATAAGAACTATTTTATACTTTCAACATTAAACTCAATGGTTTTAGCTAAGGCGTAGCGGGAGATTCTGCTGAAATAAACAAAAAAAAAAAAACAAAAAGTGATATCCTTAGTTCTCTATGCTTTTGTTACCGGGAAATTAACTCTCCCTACCTCCAAAACGAATTCTCAAAAGGGTAACGAAATGATACCGCAAAAACCTTGAAAAGTTATTTGCAAACCCAAACAACACGAAAATCAGCTACCTTGGCAGCCGTAATGCAGACATATCGAGAAAATTAAGGAAACAAAATAGAAAGAATACTAGATTAGTTTGCACTTACTGATCCAAGTCGATGATGTTTTCACGAGTAGAATTATGGAGAGACGCGGTGGGAGATGTAGTGAAACATGATTCTGCATCTGCCATCATTTTCTTCTTGAAGCAAAACCACCATTTGTTGCCTTCGCCAGTCTCATGATATAGAGTTCTAAGAATAAGACTGACATTGAGGGCAAGAGACAGCACCAGCAAGTGCCTCAAGGAAAACAGAGATGGAACTGCAACCATTTTCCAGCAAAACACAAAGCACTAGAAAACTGAAATGAAAACAGAATAGAAGGAAGAAGTTGGAGTGAACAGGGTGTGGTCTGGTCCACGTTTTATAGTGGTTTCAGAATCACTCAGCCCTATTAAAAAAATGGTAGCAATTAAAGAGGTATAGTGACAAGTGTTTGGTAGAGATGTTAAAAGTTAGAGGTTTTGGGTCGGTGGTAATAGAAAAGTATCTGGTATGAAACGGAAAAACTGGGAAATTGAGAAGAAGAGTGTTAGAATGAAAATGTTGAGAAACCTTTTCCGGGATTTAATAGAGAAAGTGGCAATGGACAGAGAAGATAGTATTGGAGACAGCAGGGGTGAAGCAAAGTAGGGAATAAAGGGCACTTGGTAATAATAACACATTTCCTAAAAATTAAATGAGGAGAGTGTGATTGTGGTATTGAAGAGAACCAATGGAAGAAGATAGTTTATGAGGCAGTATATATTATCACGGTAACCAAAAAATCCTGAGTTGGCTATACCAGAAAATTCACAGTTTTCCGATGCTGGATCTTGAAAACAGTAACGCCATACTTGTCTTCAATGATCTGTGTGGTACTATAGCATCGCAGAGAAAATAAATATTTTACTGTAGTGGTGTCAACATATTACCAATCGGGTCGGTGTGGGTGTGGTAGTACTAGTAACTACCGGTTATTCATTTCGTCTAAAATAAAAAATAAATTTATATTTATTTAAAATAAAATAAAATATTAAAAATAAAGTAAAATAAATAAAAAATTTAATTATTAATGAATAAAAAAAAGAAAAAGAGATAAATAATTCTATAGAAAATTGGTCAAAATAACTATTAATTTTAAAAAATATAATAAATAATTATATTGTAAAGGGTATAATTTGTATTATAAAATATGAATACAACAGAAAAAATCTTTTTTATGTATGGTTATAGATAATTATAAATAGTTTTTACAGTTTTATTGTACATAATTTTCATATATTTTGTTGAAAACTTTTTTATTATAAATAATTATTTAATTTGTAAAATATTAAAATTAAAACAATCAAATTGGAAAAAAAAAGTTAAATTAAAAAAAACGTAACTTAAAAAGTAAAATTAGGAAAATAATTATTTTGATTTAAAAAAATACTTAAAAAGTAAAATTGAAATTAAAATGTGTACGGCAAGAAATAATTTATATAATAGTATGGGTAACAAAAATTTAATGTCATTAAAGAAATTTCTTTTTCTATTTATACTTTGAAGATTGAGTAACTAGGAAGCGTCTTACAAATCTCCTTTCAAGTAACCCTTAATTTTTCCTAAAATTTCATAAAAAGACAAAAGAAAAAGTAATTAACATTACATTCTTTTTCTTTATTGTGATTTATTTATGCAATAAAAGGAAAAATAATAAAAAAACTGTGAAGATAAATTTGTTATAATTATTACTTTTGAGACTTTTTAAGTTGTGAGACAAAAGAGGAAAAAAAAAAATAACATGAAAGTGATAATATTGATTAAATATATTTTTAATCTTTAAATTTTTTATGTAAAATTAAAATTTGTTTATGTCTCTAATTTTGATATATTAGATATCTTAGTTTTAAAAAATAAATAAATATAATATTTTTAACCTAATAAAAAATTTTTTTTTAATGTGTTAAATATATTTCAAATTAATATTTGGATTAGAATGTGTCATGATGTGTATAACTCAAATACTAATTTAAAACACATATTGACACATTAAAAATATTTAATGAAATTAAATTATAAAAATTATATTTATTAATTTTTAAATATTATGAACATTGAAAAAAAAAAATCAATTTGAGGATTCAGTTGCAAACTCAACAAATCTTGCTTAGCATATTGTATGAGGTATCAAAGAAGCAAGCTTTCAATGTTTTACTTACTTTAATAAACTTTTCCGTTTAATCTTGATACAACTTATTTACAAACAATTATTTTGTTAAAACACAGCCACCTAAAAATGTGATAATTTTTCAGAAAAAAAAAATGTATAATATTGCAAAGAATGAAGAATTTTTTTTAAATATATTCTATTAAAAAAATAACCAATTAAAGTTAAATAAAATATAATAAAATATTTAATGTTTTCCATTCGAATTAATAAACAGTACTTAAATATTTATAAATATATTTTATTGGTATTATTATTATATTATCATTAAAAATAATTAAAATAACAATTTAATTCTTTTAAGTATATGTTTTATATTAAAAAATAATAATAACTTCTTTATTATTTACGTCGATTAATTCATTCACAAATTTTTATAATTTCTTTTTCATTATTTATATTTTTTTTTCCTTGATCTAAACATTGTCCCATCCATTTTCTTTTTTTCGTTTCAAATACACTCGTTTTTGCACATCCAAATTTTTCATTCAGTGGAAACACAATATAAGAGAAAGTGCAAGAAAATCACAATTTTCAGAAGTTATAATATATCCATCATCCATAATATGTCATATGTTACTTATAATCTATTATGTTATATACATAATTTACGTTACGTCTCAAGTAACATAATTGATAATATAATAAAAACAAAATAATCATAATAAAATCATAAAATCATAAAATCATAAAATCATAAAATAATAAAAATAAATAACAAGAAAATTATTATATAATATAATACTAATAATAATAAATTTTAGTATTATTTAAAGTTAAGCTACAATAATTTAGTCATTATAAATATATCTTTTTACAAATTCTTTTAAATTTATTATGTTAGTTAAGTTATTTATAAATGTTTTCTTTCTCTTTTTCATTCTGCTTTTGTTAATTCAAACAACATCGTCTTTTTCTTTTTTCTTCCTTCCGTATATTTTCCTTATGACTTTTATTTATTATTCAGACAAACCTTTTTGATGATATTTTGGTTAAAGAGAAGTCTTTTCTCTTTTGCATCCTAATACTAACATTGTTATTTTAAACCTTTTTTCAAAGAAAACAAGATATTTGAACATTATTTTCCAAAATAAAATTTAAGATTTTTTTTAATGAAATGATTTGTCTAGATAAAAAAATTAAAAAACATTTAAAATGCAGGTATTTTTTTTAAAGTATTTCAATTGCTAATTAGTAAAAATTCAAATAATCTTAAAATATGTATATTTTAAAATTCTTCTCACTCACAATCTCATGTTCTGGACTTTATAGACCTTTAACAATATAAATTATTTAAATATTATAAGTTCGCTAATATTTTTAAAATGTAATTTAAAAGTTTTATACATTAAAAAAATGTTTAATTTTGTTTCAAGTCCTTTATAGATCTAGAAACTTTCAATTAATTGAGTCCCTAATGAATATTTGTGGTTTCTTTTAAAAATTTTGAAACGTTTCAAAATAGTGCCACTTTCCATAAATAGTGCCACATAATATTTATTATAAAAGACGGTGATAACGAGATTTTTTCAAAATATTTAATGTATTTAACAAAAATAGTTTTCAAATTTAATTAAAATTATAAAATTAAAAAAAGTAAATAAATAAATAATTACAAAAACATAAAATATGTAACTGAAAAATTATATAAAAAATATAAATATAAAATTAGAAAAATTAACAAATTACAAAATTATAAAAATATATAATTTCATAATTACAAATTTATAAAATATACAAGTATAATTTTTATTTCATAATTTTATAATTTTATAATTTAAAATTATAAAACTTTAAAATTAAAAAAAAAATAGGAGAGGAGACAAAATTATAAAGAAAGAAAAAAAAGGAGAAGGGATAGTTACAAAAGAGTGAGATAATGGAGAAGAAGAGGAATTGAAAATTTTATAAGTTTTGTCACTATCATTAATTTTTCTTTTGATCTATGCATTCGAAATTGGACCACACCAAACCAAACAGAATTAGAATGAATCGAACTGAACTAGACCGAACCAAACCGAATCAAACCGGACAGAACTGAATCAAACTGGACCAAATCGAATCGTATTGAATCGAACCAAACCGGATCAGAACGAACCAAACAAAACCAAACCGAAATTCACAAAATTGAACCATACCGCACCAAATTGAACCGAACCGCACTGAATCAAACATAACCTATCTTACGAGTGGAGGTAGAATTAAAAGAAAAAAAGAAGAAGAAGGGATTGTTAACAAAGAAGTGAGATAATGGAGAAAAGGAGGAATTAAAAATTTTATAAGTTTTGTCATTGCCATTAATTTTTCTTTTGATTTATGCATTCCCAATTGGATCAAACCAAACCAAATCGAAATAGAATTAATCAAACTAAACCAAATCGGACCGGACCGGATCGAACCGAATCGAACCAGACTGAACCGAACCGAATCGCACAGAACCAAATCAAACCGGACCGGACTAGACTTGCCTAAACCGAACCGCACCGAATCAAACATAACATGTTAAAACCCAAATCGTCCGGACGAAAATTTTTTTAAAAAAATATAAAAGCATTTTTTAGTTAATGATAAATAAAAAAGGTGAAATAATATTTTATTCAGAGATTTTAGAACTTTAATTTAAGAATAAAAAGAAAAAAAAAGATATGAAAAAAAGAAAAAATAAGGAAAAATAAAACAGAAGGAATCGCTCAATTAGTTTTTATTTATCACACTACTTCTTATGTGCCCGTCAACCCAACATATTTTCGCCCCCACTACTTGCTTTCCAACCCTTTGTTTCCTTATAGAGTAAATTGTGGTACAATTCTAATAATTAGAAGTCACATTTCTTCTAATAATTTCTAATGATTAGATTCAATATTACTAGTGATGATTGATATTGTGCTATGATTTTGTTGTGATTTGATTCTCGTAATGTGTTATTATCATGACCGGTTTCTTTCTTATATTGTTCAATACAATTAAGGCTAACATTACATCAGTATTGCATTGTGTGGATATAAATACAAAGTGTGTCATATGAAGAGGACCAAAAAGAAAAATAATTACACTTCTGTCCTTTTTTCTCTTTTTCCTTACCCAAACACTTTATTTTTATCTCTTTTGAAAAACAAAAATCTTAGTAAAGGAGGTAGAATTAGAAATTAAAAGAGAGAGGAGAAAAAAATAGTTAACAAAAGAGTGAGTTTAAAAGAAGAAGATTTAAGTTTAGAAGATATGTCATTGTCATTATTTTCCATTTGATTTATGCATTCATAATTTTTATTATATTTTCTTTTAATATTGTACGCTTTTTTATTTTACACATAACTTTAGTATTTTGATTTAGGAATATTACTTTCCACTATTCAAAAATATCTTATTCTAAAAATCATAAAAAATACTTTTCTCAAATAGGTTTTTCATTTAGAACCAGTAAACATCAAATTTTGTCCGCTTGAATAAATTTATTTTTGAAAAATAAAATTATAAATATGTTTTGTAGATAATGGTAAATAAAAGATGGTGAAATAAATTTTCTCTAAAAGATTTTCAAACTTTAATTTTAGCAAAAATGAAAAAAAAGAAAAAGAAAGATGAATAAAAAAAAACAAAAAAATAAAAAAGAAGGAAGACTACAATTTATTTTTAATTATCACATTCTTCTTTATGAGATAATTGATATTGGGTTCTGATTTTATGTGATTTGATTCCATTAATGTGTTGCTATCATCACCCATTTATTTCTTATATTATTTATTACAATTAAGGCTAGTATTACATTGGTATTGAATTGTACCCGGTCCATGGTTTGCTCTATATTGTCTTTAATATTAGAAATGAATAAGTTTTTCTCTTTAAAAATGTCATAAAATGATTCAACAAATAATACTAATAATAATAAAAATATGAATAATATAATAATTATTATTATTAAAGCAGTAATAATACCAATAAATATATATATATATATATATATATATATATATATATATATATATATATATACCTAACAATTCTCATGACAATAAAAGATAAAAGAAAAATAAAGAATGAAGTAGAAATATTATAGGTTTAGGACGTTGTTCTTAGGGAGAAAACGCCCCTAGTTCACAGAGCATAAAAAATTATATGCACTCCTTTCCCAAACTACAATAACTCATCAAATCAATCGAGTGTAGTGCAGTGAATGATCTCTAAACCTTGTGAACATGTCTTAAAAGATAATATAGAGGAGAATACAAAACAATTTTATATGAGCTATGGTGTTTATTGTTTTGTTTATTCTCATACAAGAATGAACTATTTATAGGTACCAGAGAAACTTAAGAGTCAATTGTAATAAGTCTGATTAAATAAAATATTAATTCCTAATAAAAATATAGTCATTGTTAACCATAAATAACATTTACTCATAAAATTAAAAATCCATAAAAATATTAGTAATTGTAGGATAATATTTTAATTATATATTTTTAAAATTATATTAAATTTTTTTAATTTTTTATACTTTTTTATTCTTAAACAAAGTTATACATATATACACTATTTTTTAAAGTTTTTATTTTTATTTAACTTATAATTAAATGAATTGAGAATATCTCATTAATTATCATTTATAAAATAACAATGATATTTTGATAATTAAATTCTGATAATTTTCTTTTATGATATATAAAAGAAAATTGTCGAAATTTAATTGTTAAAAAATTATTTTTCATATAAAATAAAGCATACATGAGTCAGGAGTGAATGTAAATGTCCGAGTGTATTTACAGAACAAAACATACAACTTTAAAAAAAAAATAGATTAGACAAAAAGCGAATACTGCTTCTTTTGCAATAAATATTTATATTAGAGAACGTGAATAAAATAATAAAGATACAAAAATTTATAATCTATATTTATAATATTTTTTTCCTGTGTTTTCAATTTAATTCTTTATATATATATATATATATATATATATATATATATATATATATATATATATATATATATAAATTAAAATAATTATTTTATTAATTTTAATTTTTAAGGAACCATGTTTTTAAATTTATTTATTTTTATTTAATCTTTTTTTAAAGTTAACTATCTTTTTATCATAAAACTACAAACACAATAAATAGAAAAAATTTATAATAAAGTTATAAAAAATATTTTAATTTTATTATTTATTATTATCATAAAAAGTATAAATGTTATACATTAGTAAAGGTGTTATTTGATATATTGATAAAATTAATTTAAAATATATGAGTAAGTAATTCTTATCTTACGTATTAATTTATAAAAATAAATTAGGCTTCAATTTATGGACAATAATATTTTATTTTTTACTTTTTTTATTTTACTTTTTATTTTTTGTTGTGATTTAGTGTAAATGATTGATTAATGTATTATTTTTTTTGTTTTAAAATTAATAATTCACATTAAATAACAAATAAATAAAGTATGAAAGTAAAAAAAAGTGAACTCAAATTATAATTTTCCTAAATTTATATATTAGATTTAAATTTACAAGAAAAGGAAAGCGAACCTAAAGATGTAATATGTTGCGAAAAAGAAAAAAAAATGGATCTCGTTGTTTGGATTCAGTATATTAAATAATAAAATTAAAAGATAAAATGCAAAGAAGTTAATATTGACGCTAAGAGATTAAGATTTTTTACTTGGCTGTGGAAGTTAACAAGTGGTCCAGTGGTTTTGAGAGGGCGTTGACCTTTGCGGATTCAGGGTCCACGAAATGAGCCCTCACAACACACAAGGGACTGATTTCAATTATGCTCATGCTCACAATTTCAATTTCTTTGTGATTCGTCTTTCCTGAAATCAACACATGTCACTATACCAATGGTCTACTATTGAAATTATTTTTTATATTTTTTTCTTTCCTTTTTATTGAAAGATATCATGAGAAATTCAAGTTTGAATTCTAAAGTAGATAATAATTCTAATCAAATTAATAATAATAATATTTAACAATATATTAATAAAGGAAAGAATTTGAAGAAATAAAATTGATTTATTGAATTTAAAAAGAGGATCAAAGAGATTTGAGTTTAACTCTTCCACTAATAAAAAATAATTGTAAACCCAATTTTTCTTTCAGCTTTTAAATGATTGGGTCTAGCTTTTCGTGGGCCTAAGGCCGACCCAGTAAGGAGATCCAATACTCTTTCCAGCCCCCTAATCCTTGCACTCTGTCTCATTTGCAGAAAATTAGATTTCTCTCCCCTGATCTTTTCTCCAGCTAGAGCTCTGCTAGGGCACAACGAACTTCCCTCCTCTTTGGCTAGATACGTTCATCCTGCTTCTAAGTAAGTTAAACCTTGAGGTTCCTGATCTGTTTTTCCCTTTTTCACCGTTTTAGTACGTTGGTCTAGTTAGGGTTTAACTTTGTACCCTTGTTTCTGTCCTGGTTTCCACTTTTCAGCTCACTAACATAGTTCTTAGAGCTGCGATACTTTTTAGTTGCAGGTCTGTAGCATTTTTGGTACCTAAGCAAGGTAAGGAAAGCTAGGTTTTAACGATTTAAAGTTATTTCTCCATGTTTTTGGTCTGTTGAATGCTTGAATGATATTTTGGATTGTATGAAACTGGCTTGCTTGCATTTTGTATGTTCTCTTGAGTGATGTTTCTGCTGCATGTGCGTAACAATGGCGAGTACTGTCATTCTCGCCCAAGCGAGCTTGTCTCGCCTAGGCGAAAGTAGCTGAAACTCGCCCTGGTTCTGCTCGAACTTCTCGCTCAGGCGACCAACTCTTGTTTTGAGCGACGCATTATCTTGCTCAGGCGAGAATGGCTCGCTCAAACGAGAATGACTCGCCCAAGCGAGCCCTCGAGGAAACCAGTTGTGCCCTCTGCTCGCGTCCTCGTCCAGGCAAGGGACTTTAGTTTTGGGCGAGATGGTCTCACCCAAGCAAGAGCTCGCAGAGTGCCACTGTTGTAGGTCTCGCTCAGGCGAGGATGCCTAGCTTAAGCGAGACAGTTGCTGATGCTTGGGCGAAGGCTCCTAGCCTAAGTGAGAGGGGTGCATATTTGATCGAGTTTTCTTTAATTTATACATAGATTAGCTATATGTCATGAATATGCCTGGTTCTTTGAGCTATATGCACTGAAAATTGGTATGTTAGCATGAGTAACACATGGGATTCTGTTTGGTTGGTTGAGAACTTGCATGAGAATTGAATGTTGAGATAACCAGTGGTGGTTATGGTATGAGGAACATGAATTCGGTATGAGATAGGCATAATTCCATGAGTCTCGTGGGGAGATTTCATGGTGGTGTGTAGTGTATATAAGTAAAATAAGGATTCAAGTAAGGATCGCATCCCGAAACTCTAAAGGATCAGTGAGTCTCATGTAGAGCAAACTGATCCGAGTGGTGAGAGTAGCGGGAGGCCCTAGTCTCTGGCATGATAATGACCTTAGATGCTTAAAGGCTAACCTTGTGTGTGGTAGGGTGAAACCCATTGGCAATGGCTCTGCAGAGCAGTAGAGGCCACCACAAGCGCAAGCGTCCAGTGAATCCGATCTTATTATATTTATCTGAATAATTGAGTCATAGTGTCTTGCTTGTTTGCTATAACATGAATTGGTGCTTACTTTGTTGCATGCTTGAGAACTGTTTTAAGTATCTGTTTGCTATAATATGTTAAGTTTATTTTACACTAGCTTACCCTTTCATTTATGTGTATGTTCGTGTCTTGCTTTCTCTTTTGCGATGATCACCTTATGGTGGGAGCAGATGGGAGAAATGTCGAAGGTAGACCTGATGGTGGCAGCGGTGCCGTGTAGTTTGGACCTGTCTTTGTGGCTCTTCGGAGCAGTTTATGGCCCCAATGCCTTTTTGTAATATCTTGCTCTAGAAGCACTCTTTTGCAAACTGTAAAACTCTTGTCTTGCACGTTTTGTATGGCATCCTTGGTGTGACTTGATATCTTTTACATACTTTATTGGATGACTGTAATAATGAACCCTCGTGCATACGATTCATCTGATTATTCTTGTTTCTATAATTATGCGATGTTGTTATTTAGTAGATTTAATCTATTTAAATGAGATGTCATAATAATAATTAATATTTATCGATAAAAAATAAAAAAAACGAAGTCTTTTATTCAAGTAAAATATAATAAGGATAGATAATTAATTTTTACTTTTAGATATTTAACATAATTTTATACTTTACTCGTTTAGATATTATTAAGATAATCTACGTAAAATTATTTAAAAGTACTGGTGTATAATTTTTATGGAGGATAAGATGATGTCTTTTATTTTTATTATTATTATTACTATTATATATATATATATATATATATATATATATATATATATATATATTTTTTAACTACTAAAAATAGTTAACAAATGCTTATTAATTACATTATAATATTTATACTTAATTTCTTTAATAAATAAGGAATGAAAATACTTGTACCTATTACTTTCATAGTATTCAATAAAGATAAATATTTAGAATACATTTTGGATTTTATCTAACAATATTTGCTAGTACAACTTATTTTGTCATCTATTTCACTAACTAAGTTTTCAATTTAATAAATTTTCTCTCTCTATAATTGTTTTGTTCTTTTTCTCGTGTGTATTTTGCTAATCGGTCAACTTTGATTAATTCCTTAATTTGTTTTATTTGTAATTAACATTTTTTTCAAGTTGTGTCCACCTGATAGATAAAATTAACACCACCTATCTCACTTAGGTCCCATTAACGATTTATTTCAGATTGGTTGATGTAAGTGTCATATGTTATTGACGAGTCTTAGAATCTCTCTCCTACTTGTATTAGGGATGAATGATTTTAACTATCGTTTACAAAATTAAAGATTCTAAACTTATATAAATTTTGCAACATAGAACACTAATTAAGTGGAACCTTTGTTGATTCTCAGAAAATAAATATTCATTATTCAATATTTGATATTCTTCATGTTCAAAATTAGTTTTGAAGTTTAGGAATTCAAAAACGTAAAAAATAAATTCAAAAATAAATTCAAAAATCAAAAATACAAAATTAATAAGACGAAAAAATCAACCACATGTTCAAAAATCAAACAATTTTTCTTATCATAGTCTTTTAGAAATTCATATTCAAATTTGAATAATTAACTAATTCAATTAATCATTAAAACTAATTATACAAATTAAATCAGAGTATCATTCGATCTGATTCATATTTAATTATTAAACTAAAATTAAATCCATTCATAATTTAATTACAAAACATCATTTATTATAACAAATGGAAAAGCCAAAATTAGAGAAAGAAAAAAACAAAATTCGGAGTGATGAACTACCGGTACAAAACCTTGTATAATCTCGATTTCTCAAAACTCTAGTTCTCCATTCCATTGATGAACAATATAAAACTCTCAAATAAGTTCATAGAGAAAGAGAAAAAAAAATCAAAAAGATAATTCCTATAAATTATTTAAATAGTTTGGAATATGAAGCGTAAGCCTAAAAAGTGAGTTTTAATCAGGTCTACAAATCCATTTACAAAAACTTTAAACTAACATAAAAAAAAAAAGTATAAGTCCAACATCTTTTATAAAACCTCAGCAAATATCCTTCAATTTAAAAAATTATAAAAAATAACAAATAACATGAAATCAAAGAAACTATATGTCCATTTTATAACATTGGTATAATTTGCAGCAAATATTACATGGATAATAATTTTATATAAAAATATATATATATATATTTCAATCTAACAGTGAAAATATAGTTTTATATCATTATTATTTAAGTTAATTTTGATTAAAACTAAAATACTAGAAATGAAAACATAAATGCATAATAAGCCCTTGGATTTGGTCCTTTTCAACTTGCTGATACCTTCATTACGAGTATACGTTTCCGATTCGTAGTCACACGTTGAGACCCAACATGGAGAGTTGATGAATGACAGTGGGTCCCAAAATTTATTTGGGGTTGAAAAGGCATTTTGAACATAGCAATCTTATATTAAATGTTTATATGCGAAATTCGTGTTAAATTGTGACTTGTGATGGGTTTATTTGTTATATATTAGAAGCAGACAAGTCTTCCAAAAATCTTGTACACATGTAAGGCAAAGTAATGATGGCCAGGAAACACAAATAACGTGGAGATGCATAGAGAGAAAAAAGGAATGAAGAAAGTTAGAAGTGGACATGTGAAATTATAATCATGGTTCCACTGAATGGCCATGTTCTCATTGTCCTTTCAGCTAGCTACTACTAAGGATGTTTTATTAGTTTAATGAGTATAAATCTCACGTGCCATATATGTTCACACATATTCTCTTTAAACAGAGGAAGTGAAGTTGAGTTCTTGAACTTGTGTTTCAGAAACTTAAAAATCTCATTGGAATATTCTTCTTCCAGAACTATATATATGTTCTCTTTCTTTTTGAGTGGAAGGTGCATTAGTTAGAGTTTGCATCATGAGATTCTGTAGCCACTTATTGGGAAGACATTGAAAAGATAATTCGAAATTGCTAATGTTTCATTCACCACTACGTGTGTTCATCAGGCGTTTTTTGTTCCAACAATTATACCAACAAACAACACAATCCACTTTTGTCACCATTTAGAGCATGTTTTCCAACTCACAGGGGAACACACACTATTCATAATACATGTACATATAACCATTAGCTAACCCGCATTATATACATACATCATACATATTTATATCTCTCTCTATTAGTTTTCGTGTTAATGAAAAATTATTGTTAATCGGAGAGAAAAATTATAAATTTCAGTCATCTAATAGATGAACTAACAATGCAAAAGGCTTGTTAATAGTAACACATTTAATTAAAAATGTATATTTTTTTAAATTCATTATTTAGATATAATTTAATAATTTATATTTATATTGATATTTTTATAATAATAAAAATTTTCTATTTGTTATGTTTCCTTTTTCTCCATGTCTATCTATATCTCTCTTTCTCTGTATGCTAGAACACTTCTTATTTTAGAAATAAAAAACTATATAAATATATTTATAATGTTAAAAAAATATTAAATGTGTGTCAACGAAAAAATTTGACACAACATTGAACTAAACTTTCAGAAAGGAAAAAAAATAATAATTAAAGGTATGATAATATGAAAATTACTTTAAAAATATAAGAAAATTTTATAAATATCAAACTAGGCCAACCGTTAAAAGATAATGAAAAGTGTTTCAATAACAAATATTTTTTAAATGAAACAAAAATTAAGAATAAAAAAAAATAAAGAAGATAAATCTTTTATATCATCTAGTTAATGAAAAGTTTACACAATTGAATACTTGAAATTGAGAGTCAAATATTCTCTAATGAAAAGAAAACAATAAATAAAAATATTAAAATGGAATAAAAATAATCAAATATAAGACAAAAACTATTTGATTTAGTAAAACTGATAACATGCATGATTCCTCCTTATCTTATGTTATTTAATACCATAACGTTAGTTACCATTGGTAAAGGTAGTAAAGCAAGTTAGGAATGACAGATTAAGACCTTGACATTTCAAGCATCCAAGAAGAAGCTCAAATAAAAAAATAAACTACCAAGCATGCCAAATAATCCATACAAGTGCTTGTACAAAAAGAGGAAGTACTATATTGAGTGAAATAGTATGTCAAAGAAATCTCGTTAGGATAGATTTAGGTCAAAATCAACCCCACAAAACCAGTTTAAAAGGTAAAATTTGCACTACACTTATATACTACGAAATTGTCTTATCTCTAGTCGATGTGAGACTTCCAACATTTTCATATAGTGACTTGTACCAATGCCCAATTCAATATTTAAAATCATTGTGATTCTGTCAAGAAATTACTATTTAAAGACAAACACACACTTGGTTTGAAAGTAGGGAAGTAAAGACTTATTTTATAGGAAAAGAGTGTTAGGGAAGATATGTTTTGTTTTTGCAGGGGGTGAGAATGCAGTGGAGCACAACTTTTCTATCTATCTGGAATAGATAACAAGACAATACAACCTCTCTACTGAAGGAATGGAACTTGATGACAAAAAACATATGAAGAAATGTTGGACAACATTGCACCAGGTAAAACAAGGGTAGAACCACTAGGAAAATGCCATTATACCCATTATGTCAGCATAATATCATATTGGGAGCATATCATCATGTGAATCTATAACTTTTGGACTAGTATGAAGTATTAAGGTCTTAAAAATTATTTTGTTATTAGGTATGCGTGTCATTCTATAACATCTTTGTAATTATAAATTATTGTAATACTAGACTAACATATTAGTCTCTTTCTCACATTTTATTAGTATAGATACCTCTAAAATATGTGAATCTTTTATGAAGAGTACTTGTAACTCTTTTTGTGAAATGGTCAGAGTATTTCAAG
>Ga0214543_1002115_pt1 | contig 39070 bp, 33 predicted proteins | sample CNSS2metaG_FD_160094 | JGI IMG/M metagenome (GOLD analysis project Ga0214543, IMG submission 160094) | Root nodule microbial communities from cowpea collected in UCLA plant growth center, Los Angeles, California, USA - CNSS2 | ecosystem: Host-associated > Plants > Roots > Nodule | place: USA...
TGATTTGGGGAAAACAAAAAAATCATACCTTGAACCAAATGGAAGAATACCCTGCAAATGGAGAACACTGTGATGTTAAAAAACCCCTTTCACTGGAAAACCCTAAACACTTACCATACACACAACAGCACAAAGAAGTTACCTTTCCGTGTTTAGGGGCGGTGGATTTTCGAAGGAGACCACCAAAATGGTGGACTGCGCACGGACGGGGGACCTCGCAGGCACGGTTGTGTTCGCAAGGACGGCGGACTTCGTCGTGGTGGTGGATTTTCGAAATGGACGATGGACTTCGTGCCTGCGCTGTGGACTTCGAAGGGGTGTGGCAGTTCAGAGGTGCGATGGAGCGGTGGAGAACAAAAGTGTTGGTATGGAACCCGTGAAGTTTCTGCAAATGTCTGCGAAGTGAAACTTTTTCCTTCTCTTTTCAATTTCACAAAATGCCCGTTTGTTGACGGCAACACGTGAAAGGGAAACTTAAGTTCAGATTTCTACACTCACGTGCCACTCCACTTGTTTCAATTAAAAAAAAATGAAAAATTTAATTCCACGTAAAGTAGTCAATTCAGTAGTCAAATTGGGTAGTAAGTGTAACATTTTCCTTATTATTGTTCTATGCTTCCCATGTTTGCATTACTATTTCTCTATCCAACTTCAAAGTATAGTTGAAACCAGACAAAAAAAATTGTAATTATTTTTCTTATAAACTCGAAATGGAAAATGAAACGCGAGCATATGGATAAACCCCATAAACCCCCAAATCCCGAAATGAACCGCAGAAGCTAGCAATGGAACTCTCCATTACGCACACTCCCAATCCTCTTCACTTTTTCTCATCACCACAACTCTCTCCGAACCCCAACGTTTTCACGCTAACCGCACAGCGTGCCCGCAGAAAGCTTCGGTTCCGAGTTTCGGCCACCGCGGAGCCCGATGGGGCGTCGTGGTCGCAGTCGCTGCGGCGTGGGTCGCGGCGGTTCTGGACCAACTTTGGGGAAATGGTGAAGAAAGAGACGGGTCTCGACTTCCAAAACAGCAGCGTGGAGAAGGTTGGCGAGGTTATGAGCGGAGACGAATTGCGAAGGTTTGGGAGTCAGTGGGTGTCTCAGTTTGTCGATTGGAACCGGTGGGAACGCTGGAAGGTAATGCTTCCAATTGCCGCGTTGGGATTGTGTTGTTAATTTGATGCTTATGTTTCTTTTTTATTTTGTTTTCATGTTTTTTTTTTTTCGGGTTGTGACCTGTGGGTATTAGTGATTTTGTGGATTCTGCATTAGTGATTTGTGGTTTTATTGGAGACGCATTCGGAGATAGGAATCAGAGTGAGTACAAATGGAAAACTTTTGGTTAAAACCAAAGAGAGTGTTGAGTGTTGACTGAGAGTAGAAATTGATTTCCGCGTTTGGTGATGATAGTAAAACTACTGTGGGTACTGACGCAGCAGTGGACTTTGTTACTGGAAATAAGACTCGGCCCAAAAGGATTGCTGATAAACCAATTCTATACAGGGAATAGCTTTTTTGTTTTCATCATGACTTTCCTGTTGGTTATTGGTATTGGTTCTCATTACCTTTCTGTTTTTGCTACCAGTTCTGTTATTCTGTTTCCACGTAATGTGGCACACAATGATTTGTATTGTGAGCCTAGCAAAGTATGTAGTCTTAGTATGACATGAATAAAGCAGGAAGGAATTCAGAGTTGTTTGTTTTTTTGCTGTTGTGGGAGGTTGCCTTTGTCCTCAAATTCAAGGTTTTGCAATGACGCTATCAGATGATGTTTTATGATTTTAATTTTTGGTTTTCATCAATAATCGTAGAAAATATTGTTTTTTGGATCTCAGCGGGAGTGTCAATTTGTCTATTGAAATCGGTGAGGACATTGGGAGGTGACTTGTGCATTGCTTATCGGGATTGTGTTGCTAATTTCATGTTGTGTTTTTTTTTTTTTTTGTGTTTTTTTTTTTTTTTACGTTGTTAAATTCGTGTTTTTTCTTTTATTAAGTGTGGGAATGTTGCAGTGGTGTTTTATGATTTTACTTTCTGGTATTGGTGAAGAAGCTTTTGAGAGTAAGAGTCAAAGTGAAGAAAGATAATGTAGACATTTTTTAAATTGCGAGGGAACATTGAAAACTTTTCTGGAACCAAACAGAGTATTGAGTGTGGGTGAATATTGATTTCCATGTTGAATAGTCCATTTCAAATTTTTTTTTCTCATCACTAGTAGTTAGAAAAAAAATATTACTTTTGGCTGTTTTTGCTCGGTGCTTTGAAAACAGGATTGTGAAAATAATGTGACAATTTTGTAATTATAATTTAGAGTTAATTATGTTTTTCTACCTCATTTCCAAAAAAATTCAGTCTTATACCCAACATTTAATAAATGGTCATTTTGATCCCGAAAATTATTCCAAAAACTCATTTAACCAAATCATTTATAAGCAAAAATGGAAAATGTTTCCTCAAACTAGACAGATTGAGGGGGATCAATTTTTAATTTCCACATTCAACTACAACTTGAGAGTGATTGGTCTGTATCGGTGCCTGCATTTTGGAGGCATTTCTTTTCCTTTACATAGTGTATGGAATAGGACAGGGTTGTGCATATTTTTTGTATGTGTTCCTTTTGTTCTCTTCTGCTGGTATTTAATATTACTTTGTTCTGCAATATTGTATTTTGTTTAATAAATAGTGTTAGGTTAACTACTATATCAGCATTAATGTATTTTTTTTTTTGGGTTAAATTTGTTTTTAGTCTCTAAACTTGAACTCAAAATTGGATTTCGTCCTTGTCCCAAACTTTGATACAATTTGGTCATCAAATTTTAAAAATGAATAGATAAAGTCCTCCTAGCCCAACCGGATTACAGTTTTTGGATGTGTTATACAACATTTCAGATTGACATTTGGGTTATTTATATCATTTGACATGATTCAGTAAACGTCAGCCTAAAACATTGTTTAATACGTATAAAGTATTAACGTCATTGGATTAAAATAATTATATTCATTCATTTTTAAAGTTTGAGTACCAAATTGTATCAAAGTTTGAGACATGGACGAAATGCAATTTTGTGTTCAAGTTTTGAGGACTAAAATCATATTTAACTTTTTTATTTTTTCTAAGCATTTTGATTGAAAGAAGTATATACTATTAACACTTTTGGACCAGCATGGTAAAACTGACTGCTTTATCCATAAAAGGGGGCTTTACTTATATTTGTTATTGTTCTGTATTGCTTTCTTTTTAATATAAATTAACTAAAACAATGTTGCTCTCTTGTTACAGAATATCAAAGACTGGGAACCTATGCGAATGGGCACATTTGTTCTGTATATTTTTGTTGTCACATTTGCTTGTAGAGGAGTATATGTTGCTGTTCAAACACCTTTCCTAAATCGCCAGAAAAAAGAATTAGCAGAAGCTTACATGGAAGTGTTAATTCCTGAACCATCCCCTACTAACATCAGAAGGTAAATCAATTCTCCTATATTATCACATTCTTTTGGTACACATGCTCTTGTTTAATATACTTTTGGTTTATCTAATTCTTATTGTCATAATTGTCATAGAAGTATAATTGTTGCCTTCTCAAATTTTATTTGTTGTGAACATATAATAGTTCTTTCACCAGTTTCAGGCTAATATAATATTTTTAATCAATCAAATGAATAAGTTCTTATGCTGCTATAATGTTGACTTTAAATTCACTAAAACTAGACAATGATGACAGTTGAAGCCTATTATACACTGGCTTACTGAACTAAGAGTTTGCTATGCAATTTTGTATATTCGATCAAATCACATGTTTTTCTTTCTGTTCTATTTTTACTCTTCTTTCACCATTGTCATGAAAGCAAGGTAGTCAAATCGAGATCTTATTCAAGATCGGAAAGGAAAATATAAATTGTAGATCAGAAGATTGTAACACGGATTGTAAGATCCTACAAATTTTATTATCACTCAAAACTCATAACTAAACTTAATAATATATGCAATAAAAGAGTACATCATTAGGAGCAAGTGCCAATTTTCTCTTACTACTTTTTTTAATTTTTACCCGTGGCGCTTATTGTTTTTTTTAATCTTTCACAATGGCACCTTTTCTCTCTTGTGGAAGAGAGGAAGTCACTTTCTTTTAAAAAATTACTTTTTACCTTTTAGGTCATTGACAACCTTCAGTCACATCTTTTTAGTGTTTGGCTGCAGTTTTAATTGAAGTCATTTTGGGCTTTAAAATGTTTTAAAAAAAAGGCTAAAGTATTAGGGTTTAAAACCCAATTCCAACCCATTAAAATGAAACACCTAAAAAAACCCTACAATTGTCTTCTACACACAAACACTTACGAGAGGCAAGCATCCAGGCTACGAGCTGTGAGAAGTGCCATAACAAGTGACATCTCTGTGATGATCCCCACTGCGACGCTTCGTGAAACTTGCCATTTCCTCACGAGTTGTAATTTTCAACGGTGATCCTTTATGATCCGTAAAAATTGAAACTTTCAAGCGACGCGAGATTAGGGAAGGAGAAGAAGATTGTAAGCTCATACGATCTTACGTGTTGAAATGTGATTTTGACTACCATGCATGAAAGAAATCCAATACCATATAAGCTTAATTTTTTATATGAAAAATTGCTTCGTGAGACTTATAGTTAAGGTTTTTTTAATTATCTTGTAGTTTAAATTATGATATTAAACTCTCTATGTATCATGTAGGATCCATGTATTGGCCATTGGAATTCTATCATTTGTATTCTAAGATACCTGAAAAAGGTTTAGGACAAGGTCCTTTATATGACGATAAAGGAATCATTCAAATCTCTTAGTATTGTGATGTTAACTAGGCAGGATCCCCTATTGATAAAGGCTCTATTATGGGATATTGTGTTTTTCTTGGAAGAAATATTGTTCCTTGAAAAAGTAAGAAAAAAAATGTAGTATTCCAATCAACTATTGGAACTGCTGAATATAGGAAAATGATGTCTCTTATCTATGAATTCGTATGGGTGAAACAATTCTTTAAGAGCTTAATTTCTGTGAGATCCGGACTATGAAGGTGTATTGTGATAACCAAGTTGCTCTCCACATTGCTTCCAATCTAGTATTTCCTGAGAGAACTAAACACATAGAAATTGACTATCATTTTATTTAGAAAAAGTTGTTGTGTAAAGAAATTTGCATTGAGTTTGACAGATCAAATGATCAATTTGTAGATGTTTTGGCCAAGTCCTTGAGGGGACCCTTGAGTTTATTTGTACATGCAATTTGTATGCTCAAGCTTAAGGGGGCGTGTGAGGATAAGTATTAAACCTGGGTAGAAAGTAGTTGAATTGGAAACTACAACCTGCTTTACCTTGGTTTCTAGTTGAGACTTTTGATATTTCCTCTTCTCATTGTATCAAAATTCTATCATTATAAACATGAGGTCTTAAGTGTATTCAAGCCCTCTAAGATATATTTTCTCTATTATTAATCTTAAGTGATACTATGTTTTCTTTGAGGGCAATATGATTTCTTGGAAAAGCAAGAAACAAAATCTGGTTGCTTGCTCCACTGTTTAAGCTTAATATAGAGCTATGACATTGCTGACATGTATTGTGATAACTAGGCAACTATTCACATTGCTTGTGTATTTCATGGGAGAACAAGGGAGAAGTTGTCCATGGAAACTTGTAGAGACTTGTCAACTCCAATAATCAACTATCATATATTTTGACTAAGTTCGTGAGAGGAGCTCAAATTCAATGAATAGGTTCTAAGCTTGGTACATGCTACATGTATGCTCCAATTTGAGAAGGAGTGTCAAAATTGCTTAAGTTATGTGAAAGGGTTAGCTTGTTAGGATAGATATACCAAGATGTGTAGATCATGGTATTTTTCTGATGTAAGAACCCATATAAATGAATGAATCAACTAGGATATAACTAAGCTCTCTTAGACATTTTTTCATAGGGGTTCCATCTTGCTTTGAATAGCTAGCTATACATGTATTTTCTTCATATTGATCTTAAAATAGATGATCTCTTAGAAATTGTTCTTTTATATTTTCTTCATATTTATATTTTGTAGTTATAAGAATATCTTAATAGAATATGCTATATAAGCATATCTTATTATGTATACAAGAATAAAATTACCTATTACATTTATTTTAATTATATTATGTAAGATGGACTGTGTGGTGTATACCATAGACATAGTTTCAATATCTTATGCATCTATTTTACTGAAAAAAACCTATTTGAAGCCTGAACAAAGAAACCATTTCATGCAATAGAAGTGTTTAGTGTGTTGAATCCATTTAAAAGAGTTTTTGTTCATTTATTTGATTGCAGATTTAAGAAGGGTATGTGGAAGAGGACCATGCCAAAAGGCCTAAAAATGAAAAAGCTTATCGAAAGACCTGATGGAACACTTGTTCATGATACTTCTTATGTTGGAGAGAATGCATGGGAGGATGATCAAGAGGAGCGTGTAAAACAAATTATAGAGGATGATGAAAGGTTAAACAAAGAAGAGAAGAAAGAACTAACAAAAGGCTTGGGCATTTCAGGTTATCTTTGCATAATTTTTTTTCTGTTACCCTTTTACTTTTTGCTTCAATTTGTTCTTTCTTTCTTTTTTGTCATTAGTTTTAGTTTATTTAAGTGAATTGAGAAGTTACGACTTACGAGGACTTGAGAATTAATTTTGCTTACTTCGATGTTTCATTTGATTATTGCTTATAATTTATTTCACCGTTTCTTCTGCATTGAAATAAAATTGTAATAACAGAATGCTTTATAATTTATTTCACTGTTTTTGCATGCAGGTGAGGTTCAATCTGAGGGCACATGGCGTGAAAGACTTCATAAATGGAGAGATATCCTTAGAAAAGAACGTTTTTCCGAGCAATTAGATTCCTTAAGTGCCAAATATGTAGTTGAATTTGACATGAAAGAGGTTGAACAAAGTCTTCGGAAGGATGTAGCAGAAAAGGTGACACCCACTCAGGATACTAGGGCTCTATGGATAGCTAAGAGGTGGTGGCGTTATCGGCCTAAACTTCCTTATACTTATTTCCTCAACAAGCTTGATAATTCTGAGGCAAGTTCAATTTCTATAATCATATTCGTGCTGTGATTTATTTTCTCTTCCCCCTTGGATGTTCATGTATCGTATTCCCATCAATATGTATATTATTATTTAAAAATTGGTCATGTTAGTTTTGAGGAACCATATGTATATATATGAAATTTAATGTATTCAAATCCAGTGATGAGTGTAGGCAGTTAGCAAACTAAAGGTAATAAGGGACAAGTATGTCTTATTCATCACTATTAACTATTGAATAGTTGTCTTATTCATTCACTACTAACTATTCATGTATCATATTCCCATCAATATGTATATTATTATTTAAAAATTGGTCATGTTAGTTTTGAGGAAGCATATGTATATATATGAAATTTAATGTATTCAAATCCAGTGATGAGTGTAGGCAGTTAGCAAACCCAAGGTAATAAGGGACAAGTATGTCTTATTCATCACTATTAACTATTGAATAGTTGTAGTTGATGAATATCTTAATATGCTGGAGATATCACATTGACTAGTAATATTACCCAAATTGTCTATGATGAGTGCTAACAGCACACTCCATGCAACACACCTTCCAAGTTCACTTGTTACTTTTACATGAGATCATGTGACCCCTAATGAGTGCAAAATAGTCATTTGTGGATCTTCTATCATTAGCATATCGACCTCTATCCATATAAACAATTTCTTTACCAGGTAATCTTTTGATGTGTATCAAGATTTGAACCACTAAATTTTGCTAATTATCATGTGGTTTATTTAAAAGTTGACTAACAACATAAACATGAGAGGCAAATGTATAGTCTAGTCATTGTGAGATGATATAATGTTGTAAGTAGGATATTAAATGCATTACTAGAAATTGGTAAATATTAAATGTATTATTAGAAGCTAATAGAAGATTCTAGAGATCTCCTTGTAATTATTACTTTAGGGTTAGAGTTCTCTCTCAATATAGACTAATGTACGGTTTCAAATGAACCAATTGAATACAAATCTTCTTTCTTTTATGGTTAAAATACTTCGTTGGTCCTCGTTTTTGTTGCAAAATCTCAATTTGGTCCTCGTATTTTTATTAGTCTCAATTAGGTCTTCATTTTTGTAAATTAGTATCAAATAGGTCCTTTCTGTTAGTAGAGAACTAACACCGTTAAGTAGGTGCCACATGTCAGCTCTTCGTTTTTTTGAATTTTTTTTAAATTTTTTTTAAATTTTTTAAATTTTTTAAATATTTATGCCACGTGTCAGGTTTATAGTGTGTCATGTGTCAATCTAATATGGTGACACGTGTCAAATTATTTATGTATCTCAATTTGGTCCTCATATTTGTTAATTTGATTTGATTTTAGTCCTAAATTTTTTTAAAAGATTTTAATTTCATGTGCTCCAAATTTAGAACAAATTTAATTTTTTTATAAATGTAATGATGATACTTTTATTACAAGTGATATTTCTATTACATATTTTTAACAATATTTAATTTATTTAAATTTATATTTTACATTAAACTTTATTTAAATTTTATTTTAAAATTATAAACATATAGATTAATAAATTTATATTCGAAATATTTGTATAATATTCTATATCAACAATATTTTAGAGTTGGCTTAAAAATAACAATTTTATAAATTCAAATTGAACATTTTTAGAAAAATTTGGGACTAAAATCAAATCAAATTAACAAATATGAGGACTAAATTGAGATTCATACAATAATTTGACATGTGTCACCATATTAAATTTTATTTTAAAATTATAAATATATAGATTAATAAATTTATATTCGAAATATTTGTATAATATTCTATATCAACAATATTTTAGAGTTGGCTTAAAAATAACAATTTTATAAATTCAAATTGAACATTTTTAGAAAAATTTGGGACTAAAATCAAATCAAATTAACAAATATGAGGACTAAATTGAGATTCATACAATAATTTGACATGTGTCACCATATTAGATTGACACGTGGCACACTACAGACGTGACACATGTCATAAATATTTTTTTTAAAAAAATATTTTTTTATTAAAAAAAAATTAAAAATTTTTAAAAAAATATTCAAAAAAAATTCAAAAAATTCAAAAAAACGAGAAGCTGACACGTGACACCTACTTAACGGTGTTAGTTATCTACTAACGGAAAGGACCTAATTGATACTAATTTACAAAAATGAGGACCTAATTGAGACTAATAAAAATACGAGGACCAAATTGAGATTTTGCAACAAAAACGAGGACCAACGAAGTATTTTAACATTCTTTTATATTTGTAGAAATAATTAGTATATCTAGGCAATCATTATGTGTAAGCTAGGAGGTTGAGTTTTGGATAACCTCTACCCTAGCACCTAGTTGTAGCCTTTAATGTTTCAACTTCCCTTGTATCTCCTTTATCATTTATATAAATATCAAGAACAGTAGAGGGGTCTGAACAAGCCCTCAAGCATATCTTCTTCTGTTTTAATCTCAACTTGGTATCAGAGCGGGTTAATTCCGCTTTGGTTTCCGTCTGGTCTTGTCCACCGAAAATTGTTGCCGTCGTCTGCCGCCAATAGCCACTGTTCGTTACTGTCTGTAGCTGTCCACTGCTGTTAAACACCATCCAAAGCTACCACCTCAAGCATATCTTCTTCTGTTTTAATCTCATGAGGTCCCTTCCATGGACCCCTTGATCGAACACATGATTCGTGTCCCAAAAGTCCCAACACATGAAACTCTAGAATCTCCTGCTCGAGTAGAATCATCTGTTATGTTCGCAACTCGAGGAAGAGTAGGACGTGGACCTAGAGGAGGTGGACGTGGAGGCCGCAGGCATCCTCAATGCACGTATTGCAAGAGGATGGGTCACACTCAGGAAAACTGTTACTCCTTACATGGTTTTCCTTCCAAAACTGCTAATGTCTCTCAGGCTGATACTACTGAGTCCAAGTTCACTAAGGACGAGTATCAAGAGTACCTACGTCTCAAGTACAACAACTTGACACAGTCATCTCAAGTTCCGAGTACATCAACAACTTGCATCTCTTAATCTATGGAAAGTCACAATTCATGGGTAATTGATTCCGGTGCTTCTAACCACATCTCTGGTAATACCTCTTTGTTCTAAACCATTTCATTTCAAGACAAACCTCATTTTATAACCCTTGCAAATGGCTCTAAAACTTCCTCGAAGGGAGTCGGTTGAGTCATCTTGTCTCCCTCCCTAAATCTAAAATTTGTCCTTTTTGTCCCTAATTGCCCCTTCAATTTAATTTCCTTAAGCCAGTTAACCAAAATGTTAAACTGTTCAGTAACCTTCGATCACAAATCTTTTGTTATACTGGAGCGTGGTTCGGGGGGACAGATTGGAGAAGGATATGAAGCAGGAGGATTATATCATTTTGTATCTCGTCTACGAGTGTCATGTGTTGCAGCCCCTAGTCCTAAAATGTTACATGATCGGCTTGGTCACCCTCATCTGTCCAAATTAAAAAAAATGTGTCCTGAACTTAGTGGTCTCCAGACCTTAGAATGTGAATCATGTCAACTAGGCAAACATGTTAGATCTGCCTTTCCTAAAAGGTCTCATTCACAATGTAATTCTAGTTTTTCTATCATCCATTCCGATATTTGGGGACCTAGTCGTGTTTCGTCTTTTGGTTTTAGGTATTTTGTTACTTTCATTGATGAATTTTCACGATGTACTTGGGTTTATCTTATGAAAGATCGTTCTGAATTGTTATCCATCTTCACATCCTTTTAACAGAAATCAAGAATCAATTCGGTCGAGTAATCAAAATCTTAAGAAGTGACAATGCCAAATAGTACTTCTCATCTACTTTGTCTGCGGTTTTAAGTTCACATGGTATCTTGCATCAGTCCACTTGTCCACATACGCCACAACAAAACAGTATAGCAGAAAGAAAAAAATTGACACTTGGTTGAAACTGCTCGTACACTTTTGCTTGGTGCCCACATTCCTGTCCATCATTGGGGAGATGCCCTCCTAACTGCATGTTTTCTTATTAACCGGATGCCATCCTCCTATCTCAATCATAAAGTCCCTTTCCATATCGTTCCAGATAACCCTCTTTTTCGCATTTCTCCTCAGATATTTGGTTGTGTATGTTTTGTTCACGTGCTCTCAAATGTGTCTTCTTGGGCTATTCCCGTTTGCAAAAAGGGTATCAATGTTATTCTCCTGAAACCAAGAAATATTACATGTCTGCCAATGTCACATTCTTTGAACAGACCCCTTATTTCTCTTCCTCTGTTCAAGACGCTCATGTCATACAGCAGGTCCTCCCTCTTATTGTGGTTGAGTCTCCTATCTCGGATGTCTCTATCAACCCGAGTCCTAATCAAAGTCCTCCCGAGCCCCATCCCCACCTACTGATACCTTCCCGAGTCCCGGCCTCCAACACAGTACTCCGACGGATAGTCCAATTATCCAAGAATGTGGTGAATCCCCGACTTCAGATCCTTCTCCTTCGTCTCTTGCTCCCATGCCTCCTGATGAAGGTAATTCCAGTTGGCCCATTGCTCTCAAAAGAAGGCTGTTGGTTGTCGATGGGTATATGCAGTTAAGGTTGGCTCTGACGGCCAGGTTTGTAGGCTCAAAGCCCGATTAGTTGCCAAAGGGTACATTCAGATATATGGCCTCGATTATTGTGACACTTTCTCTCCTATGGCGAAAAAGACTACTATTCGACTCTTCTTTGCAATGGCCGCCATTCGTCATTGGCCACTTCATCAATTGGATATCAAGAATGCTTTCCTTTATGGTGATCTTGAGGAGGAAGTCTACATGGAGCAACCTCCTGGGTTTGTTGCTCAGGGGGAGTCTGGTATGTGTGCAAATTGCATCGCTCTTTATACGGCCTCAAACAATCACCACGTGCCTGGTTTGGAAAATTCAGCTCCATTGTTCAAAGTTTTGGGTTAAGACGCAATGAGGCAGATCACTCGGTCTTTTACTCACATACTTCTCCTGGGAAATGTATCTACCTAATAGTTATTACAGGAAATGATATTGTTGGCATATCTCAATTAAAGGAGCACCTGTGTAGGCATTTTCAGACCAAGGATTTGGGAAGCCTCAAATACTTCTTGGGCATTGAAGTGACACAGTCTAAACATGGCATTGTAATCTCTCAAAGGAAGTATGCTCTTGATATACTACAAGAAACTAGTATGATTGATTGTAAACCAGTAGAGTCCTATAGACCCATATTAAAAGTTAACAACTGGAGGTGAGTTATTCTACAGGAGGCTGGTCGGAAAACTAATTTATCTCACTATTACAAGGCCAGATCTATCCTTTGCAGTTGGAGTGGTTAGTCAGTTTATGCAGTTTCCATGTGTTGGCATTGGAATTCTATCATCCGCATTCTAAGGTACCTAAAAAAGGCTCCCGGGCAAGGGTTGTTATATGAAGATAGAGGAAGCTTTCATGTCTCTAGATATTGTGATGCGGATTGGGTAGGATCTTCTATGGACAGACGATCTACTACTGGATACTGTGTTTTCCTGGGAGGTAATATTATTTCATGGGAAAGTAAGAAGCATAGTGTAGTGGCTAGATCGACAGCTGAAGCTGAATATAGAGCCATGACATCACTAACATGTGAACTTATATGGGTGAAGCAATTTCTTCAAGAACTTAATTTTTGTGACATCTAGACTATGAAGATGTATTGCGATAATCAATCTGCTCGCCACATTGCATAAAATCCAGTGTTTCACGAGAGACCAAAACATATAGAAATAGACTGCCATTTTGGTCGTGAAAAGTTGTTGAAAAAGGAAATATGTACTGAGTTTGTGGGATCGAATGAACAACTCGCATATATGTTGACCAAGTCATTAAGGGGACCTCAGATTGAGTTTATTTGTTCCAAGCTTGGTACATACAATTTGTATGCTCCAGCTTGAGGGGGAGTGTAGAAATAATTAGTATATCTAGGCAATCAATATGTTTAAGCTAGGAGGTTGAGTGTTGGATAACCTCTACCCTAGCACCTAGTTGTAGTCTTTAATGTTTCAATTTCCCTTGTATCTCCTTTATCATTTATATAAATATCAAGAACAGTAGAGGGGACTGAACAAGCCTTCAAGCATATCTTCTTCTGTTTTAATCTCAACTATATTAATTCTTTCTAGTTATAATTTCCTAACTAATTGGCTCTTCCTGGCTTGGTTGAAGCTCAACATTTGGGTACAAAAAAGTATCAGCAAGTTTACAAGCATCCTTGTTTCATTTAAAATATCAAAACATATATCCTTTGAAAAGTTTCAATAACCATTTTTGATTGGGCTACTTCGACTGTATAAAGGAGGATTACATGAGTTGTGTGATTGTGACACATTCTCTTTGTAAGTGGATTTAGCTTAATCCTACAATTGGTTTTTAAGGTTTGATTTTTCCCTCGTAATCTATTTTATTCACATCTCTAAATGGTGCAAGATCTCCAACACATTCAATCTTCACTTATAAAAAAAGGAAAATGAGGAATACATGAAGGAAAAATATCCTGACTGTCACAACTTGACATTCTCCTGCAAGGACAGAAAAATGAAACTCTGCAGTTACACTGCAAATATGATCCAAATAAAATTCCTTATTAAATGTAACCTGTGGCAGAAACCATATTGACTGTGTTCTGAGAGTTGACCGTGTTTGACCTGATGCACTGTGTCGTACACATGTCATATGTGTCTTCGTGTCGGAAACGCTTCTTCTGAAGCGGGGAAGGGTAGGATGGGAGCCATATCCGAGTTTCATAGATCTTGACTACCTTGATAGTCATTTATTAGAAATCTTTGAAGCTCAGACATGCATCTTTAATGGTGTGCCCCTGACACGTATTAAACATTCACAAGTGTATGACACATACCAAACACTGCTGAAATGTCCGGTTTTGAAAAACAGTTTTTTTTTTGGGCTCTAATACGGCTTTGACACAATGTTAATGAGGGTAGACCTGATGATTTTAATAATAAGTTAAAATTTTAGAAACTTACTGTGTAAGTTTCTATTACAATTGTAGAAATAAGGAACATATCGCATATAATCATGGATATTTAGATTGTTATGTATTAATAGGAATATTTTTATCTATTCTCCTATCATATCTTTATTTAGATTGTTATGTATTTAGATTGTCTTTATATAAATATCGGCTAGAGTGTTTTTTTTCAATGATGATGATGATGAAGAAAAGGGTGAAATGTCTTGAATGAATTCTATTTTGTCTTTACTTTTTGGACTTTAGATTGATGGATTAGATTCTTTTTTTGTGTTCGGTAACAATATGTTCAAATTGTTATATTTGATGAAGTTTTTTTATAGATGATTTTGGTGATATGATGGGAATGCAATTTTTGGAATCAAATTAGTAAGTGGGGGCTATAAATATGAATGTTGTAGTACAGCCTCTCTGTTTTTCATACTATGATGTGAACTCCTTATGTATAGTTATATTTTATGTACATCAGTCTTTTGACAAGTTAGGTCAGGTGGCAGTTGCTGAGCTATATTCTTTTTGACAGGTAGCAGCTGTTGTCTTTACTGAAGATTTGAAAAAATTGTATGTGACAATGAAAGAAGGTTTTCCATTGGAATTTGTCGTAAGTTACTTCAAAATTGTTACTGGTGATCAGAAATCTCAAATCTCTCTCCAAGGTTCTCCAGCTGGTGTCCTTTCATGGACATGCAATTGATTAACATAGCTCTTATTTGGTAGGTTGATATCCCTCTCGATCCTCATCTGTTTGAGATTATTACAAGTTCTGGAGCTGAAGTAGATCTCCTTCAGAAGCGACAGATCCATTATTTTATGAAGGTTGTGATTGCTTTAGTACCTGGAATACTGATTCTCTGGCTTATAAGGGAGTCTGTGATGCTTCTACTCATCACTTCCAAGAAGTTTCTTTACAAGAAGTATAATCAACTCATTGATATGGCCCGAGCAGAAAATTTTATTATGGTAAACTTTTGATATCATATATTCTGTGGGAAATAGACCACAAAACTAAAATTACAGCATAAAGGTTGTTTTTTCCACGTAATGAAAACAATGTATTTTCTGTTTAGTCATTGAATTATTCTTGTAAATGAGATCGCTATGTGTCAATTTTTTAGTGAAAAGGCATTCCATTTTGAAAGAAAAAGCTATGTAAACTTAACCTTATTCCATTATTTTGATGGATTGATAGTTAAATTCTTCCGTTCTTTGGTTTTGGAGGAGACACATGTTTTACTTGAAATACAGTCAGTAATGTAGTAATGCTTTCCTCCCGTGATGTTGAAGGCTTATTATGTACAAATTGAATCCCGTATGTGCATCAAATTTTGTAATTGATTTTACCTTGCTCCTTTTCTACTAGATTTTGTTACTAGTTATGTTGCTCTATTTTCAGCCAGTTGGAGATGTTGGTGAAACAAAGTCAATGTACAAGGAAGTTGTGTTGGGGGGTGACGTTTGGGATCTTCTTGATGAGTTAATGATCTATATGGGAAATCCTATGCAGTTCTATGAAAGGGGTGTGCAGTTTGTTCGGGTAAAACATTTGATAATTTCAAAGCCAGTAATCCTCCTCATGGCTATAAATGTTATAATTGACATGAAATGAGGTAAGTTGTTTGATGAGAGCACATTGCAGGGTGTTCTACTTTCTGGACCTCCAGGAACAGGAAAAACATTGTTTGCCAGGACACTTGCAAAAGAAAGTGGATTACCTTTTGTATTTGCTTCGGGTGCTGAGTTCACTGATAGTGAAAGAAGTGGTGCATCTAGGATAAATGAGATGTTTTCCATTGCTAGGAGAAATGTAAGCAATTAAAACCTGGCTACCTCTAATATCAAATACAAGTTAAAATGGCAATCATGGTCTGATTTAAAGTTCTGTTGCTTGCACTTGGTTTGATATGCTCATTCAAGGAAATTGATCGATTTTTACAATTGGTCAGATATAGAAATCAGATGTTTTTGCTTGTAGCTTTGCCACAATTTTTTGGTAAAACATGAATATACTCTTGTTTTTTATGCTCTTTAACTATCATATTCCAAACTATTTGTCCTTAATTCAGTCCACTTAATCCTTGTGGCTGAGATCGGTCTTGTTAGGTACTGAATAAATAGGAAAATGAAAATCCTTATGATTAAGAAAATGTGTAGAATTTAGTAATTTTTAAATTGTAATATCTATTAGTAATTTAGTGTAAATTCTTGATGGGGGATCTTATTTCTGTAAACCAATTTCAATTTCTCAGATTCAAGAGGGCAGTTTGTCTTTTTTCTTCAAAGTATGTTGCTTCAATTCCATTATATTTACTGGGGTGCTTTAACATGTGGAAAACCATATTCTGGTGACCCAAATCTTCACTGCCTGGTTTATTTGTGGCCTATGGTGGTTGGCAGAAAGACTGTCATGCATCACACTTAGCAACATATTTTTATAGTTCTGTGTATTTGTCATGGTTTGCTTTCCTGATCTGGGTATTCCTTAGCCTCCATCTTTTTGTACTGTTTTCTCTTTCTAATTCTTTTAGAATTCATTAATAAAATTAAATACATGTTGGAAAATACATTTATATTGAGATAATTTTTGGGAGGGTTTTACCCTCTGAAAGTGAATGGTGATTTGAGGTTACAAATGCTCATTTTTTATCCTGCAGGCACCTTGTTTTGTATTTGTAGATGAAATAGATGCTATTGCTGGAAGACATGCTAGGAAGGATCCTCGGAGAAGGGCAACTTTTGAGGCTCTTATTGCACAGCTTGATGGGGAGTAAGTTATCAATTTATAAAAGGGGGGTTGTTTAACTCTTGAAAATTTACATTATCTAAATCAGAATCTAAAATTAGCTTGAGTTAATATTATGCGTTGGACATATGAAAACATTATATTAAGGTTTTATAATCATTATTTTCCTTGATCAATTAGCCTTAATTAATATAGGTCAATGCTTATAGCCTACTTTTATTTCATATAGCTTTACTTTTTTATATTTTTGTAATTGTTATTGTTGAATATATAATATTCAACTACTTTTCGCCTGTCATGGTATCTGCTATATCATAGCAGATTTTCAGCTTTCTGTGATCTGCTATTGACAACATTGTACATATGTTCTTGCTTTTGGGGGTATCGTTAAATATGATTTTAGTATATGTAAATACGGAAATATGTAAATTTTCGAATTTTTGAAATCAGGGATTGATATATTCTTTGTATCATTAGTTACCCACACATTCATTTAAACACTTTTTATAATACTTATGTACATATTGCTATATAAGTCAGGTCTGTGTTGAAGAACTATATATTATTTGCCAACTATTGAATATAGAGAAAATAGGGATTGAGATTAATCTCCCTTGTGTAGAAAATACACATAGGGACTGTATTTATAATAAAGAACATATGGGCTAAGTCCAAAATACATATGAAGAATAATAATAATAGAAACAGAAATAAGATATTAAAGATATCTTAACACCAACTATTAATATATGCACTTATATGTGGCCATAATTTAATTTCTGGTTTTTTTTCCATATATATTATTTTATTTTTCTTGTTGGTGATTCTATTTTCATCTATTTATGAGATTAGGAAGGAAAAAACTGGAGTTGACCGTGTATCTCTCAGACAAGCTATCATATTCATCTGTGCTACAAATAGGCCAGATGAATTAGATCCTGAGTTTGTTCGTCCTGGCCGTATTGATCGTCGTCTGTACATTGGTTTGCCTGATGCAAAGCAGAGAATCCAAATTTTTGGTGTGCACAGTTCTGGAAAGCAATTGGCCGAAGATGTGAATTTTGAAGAGGTACATAGTTCAATTGAGAAATATATAGTTTAAGTAAATAAACATAGGCTAATGAAGTCAAAAGGCTGCTTGTGGGTAAAATAGACTTTAATAATTATGGTATGTGAAAGATAAGGACGTGGCATTTTTAGAAACAGGCTACTGTGTAGTACACATTGTAGAATTGGCAGATATCTCTTAAGGATTACAATATTCACTGCTTAAATTACGAGTCATTACTTGGTACCAGATTCATTTTCTAATCAAATTTCGTGATGATCAGAAGTAGACTCTGCTTCAATAATATCTCCGTAGCAATTGGCATTAAGTTGGCCTGCATTTTTATCATATTTGTGTCTTCCTATTCGTTTTTTAATTCTTGTTAGAATGTGAGACTTGATCTTCTTTGAGCTAAATGTGGTTGCTCTCTCTGTGTCTCAACAGCTTGTCTTCCGTACTGTTGGATTCTCTGGAGCAGATATAAGAAACCTTGTTAATGAATCAGCAATAATGTCGGTAGGTATTGAACTTCAAATATCGGTTTTGGCTCTGAATACTTGTTGTATAAGATACCCTTACCTTGGTACCTTTTAATATCATTTTTAACATAATAAACTAAATAGTAATAGTAATAATAATATAAATAGTCTTAAAAATATAAAAAAAGTATTTAAAGAATAGTATATAATATGGTAAACTAATTAAGACATAATACATATAAGAAATTAAAATAATACAAATACTACTACTAATAATAATAAATATTATTCAAGATCGCACACATGCATTTACTAGAGATGCAACCTAATTATAGTATCTAAGTTAAGGTAACAAACTTTTACTTTCTTTTGTCAGTTATATGATGCTTAACTTGCTTATTGGAGTCCAAATCACAACTGAATTCAAATAATTTCACCCTCAAAGGTGAGCCTTTTCCACGTTTAAAGATTGCCTTCTAGCAGAACCATTTCTTATCCACAATCATGAGTTCTTGGTGACCCTTACTTGAAGCACTATTCACCTTAACTAGGGACAGAGGGAGGGGGTGACATGGGGGTGCAGTGGTCACCCTAATTTTGATCCCGTCTAAAATTTATACAACAATGTTGGTCACCCTGAAAACGAAAAGAATATGTTGGTCCCCCTTACCACAATTGTTTGGGTCCGCTATTGACCTCAATGAGACACAATGCATGAATTCCTGCAAGGAAGACTTTAGATACAAAGGATCTACTACAGACCTAGGATTCATCATCAGCTCAATCGTACTATTTTCAGCTGATCACCAATGATCAGTTCCAATACTACTTGCTGAGAGATTTTCATCAATAAGGCACAAGCCAATCCATTAAGAGAACTTAACCCCACACTCAATCCAGTGTTGCTAACTCTACATTCAAGATGTTTAGTCTTTGACATAAAAGTGGCGTGTTTGAAATCTTTCATTGTCTAGAGATATGATCAAGTTATAGAAAGTAATTTGGAGGTAATCTTTACTTTACAAGTAAGTTTTGTATGATTGAGATAGACCTAACCCAAATTTTAAGTCTTCTAATGATAGATATCTACAGCACAAATTGAGGAGTATTTATAATTAAGGAAAACAATTAGAATCATGAATTGATCTATGGAATCAGAATTATGCAATATGTTTGGGAAAAAGGAAATTTGATCTAAATACACTAAAAAAGAAAGAATGTCAATGGAGAGAGAACGAGAGATACACAATGCTGAATCTGAAATTGTATTTCTCATAAAGAAAATATACAATCTTAAATACAACATCTATTTGTAATACACATTACAAGTAATTAACAGCAGACTAGCCACCTAACTAACAGATAGCGCTATCTGAACTAATTGAATTATCACAACGGTAAGTAGATGTTTCTATTTCCTTTTTTCGACTTTTAGTGCCAGCATTTACAGAATAGATCATTTCCTGATATTCATGCATATATTATTGTGCATAATTAATCTCCCCTTCCTACTTATAATCCCTCATTATCCATTTCAGATCAGGGAAAATATTCTTTTCCAAAATGCAATTGACATCATATTGTCAAGTAATGCATGTACTGCTAATCTAGATATTAATATTTTACGTGGTAGAAATGGTTGTCATATTCTATTTGTATGATTTGAAATCCTTATGTAACAATCTATATCTTGTATGCATTTTTGGTTACGATGACCTTTTTTCTTGTTCATCTAGTAGTATGCTCTAGTAAAACATGAAGTGTTTTAGTCATACAGAGTTGTTGGTTTCAGGTGAGAAAAGGGCATTCCAAAATTTTCCAGCAAGATATTATTGATGTATTGGATAAACAACTGCTTGAGGGTATGGGTGTCCTTCTGACAGAGGAAGAACAACAAAAATGTGAACAAAGGGTATGCCTATCTTTGATTTTCTTACTGTGGATCTGACATAGTAGACCATTTTGTATTTAATTTATTTCTGTACAATAGGTATCTCTGGAAAAGAAGAGATTGCTTGCTGTTCATGAAGCTGGGCATGTGGTGCTTGCTCACTTATTTCCTAGATTTGATTGGCATGCATTTTCACAGCTCCTGCCTGGGGGCAAGGTATGGGCATCATGTAATTGCAATATGCTAAATGATGATATTTGATTATTACTATTATTATTTTGCTAAATGATGATATTTGATATTCCAATTAAGTAGGAGACTGCAATATCTGTATTCTATCCTCGAGAAGATATGGTAGACCAAGGTTATACAACATTTGGTTACATGATGATGCAAATGGTAGTGGCTCATGGTGGTCGATGTGCTGAACGTATTGTATTTGGGGATGATATAAGTGATGGAGGAAGTGATGATCTTGAGAAGATAACAAAGGTAATTAAAATACCATTTCAGTATATATATTTGCTGCCTCAAGCAATTGTTAAATACTACAAATATAAGATATTAGTACTATGGTCATATAAATTTTTGGTTTTAATTATTTTTCTTATTGGTGAAATTTGTTTCCAGATTGCTAGGGAGATGGTAATCAGCCCTCAAAATAAGAAGTTGGGTTTAATCGGTTTAACAAAAAGGGTTGGTTTAATTGATCGACCTGACAACCCGGATGGAGAGTTGATAAGATATAGAGTATAATCCTTCTTTGAAGCTGCAAATATATTTTGGGTTTACCTTTCTCTGTAATATGATAGTGACTAATTTTTTTCCTTCATTTGTTCTTAGTGGGACGACCCTCATGTAATTCCTGCTGATATGACGCTAGAGGTGTCCGAGCTTTTTACAAGGGAGTTGACGAGGGTAATTCTGTTTTGTTCTCGCTCCATCTTTATTTTTTGGCATTTGATGAGGATAATAAAGGCTTGTGCTTATGAACTGGTGTTTCATGTTGAACAATTGGGACAAAAGTGATGACAATATGAACATAGCATTTTTGTATACATGGTGAAGAGAGAGCTAGTTGTGAGGGGCCTTTTGGTTTTCATGTTAAATAATCAACAAGGAAATAAATATTATGAAATTGATAAAATTTTATATTGTGACAGTACATCGAAGAAACTGAAGAACTTGCAATGAATGCTTTAAGGAATAATAGGCACATTTTGGACTTGATTGCAAAGGAACTACTGGAGAGGTCAAGAGTAACTGGATTGGTATGCTATACTCCTATTTCTGTTGTCATTTTCGTTTTACCTTTTTCATTGGAGAGGGTAGTGGTTAAAGTATAATTAACTTGTTTTATGTTTGATATTTCAGTATTCTATAATGTATTTACCTGAAAAATATCTGTTTCCTCATGTTGAGTATTGAGAAAAAATGTATAGGGTTAATCTCCCTTGCGTCTAAAATACATATAGGGTGAATGTATTTATTATAAAGAGTAATACAAGTATATATGACAACCAAACATAAATATGGTAAATAGAAGATATTGTAATAAACAATATCAACAATATCTACCAATATCAAATAATGTCGATTTTCCCTAATAAATAATAGACACTATGCTTCCCTAATTAACGCAATTTATCTAACACCTCACATGCTTGAAATTGTTCCATAGAGGCTGTGAGGATAGTTTTCTGTTCCACATTTTCTCCCGTACGAGAGAGCCGTTTGGGCTTAAAGTGTGGTTTATTCACCTATTATACCTCGTGGATTGAATTTAGATATGTGGAATGGAAATAGACTGGCTGTTTTAATCAGAGTAGATATGATAAAACCCAAGTTTAAGGTGTATTTTTTTGGAGACAGAAGAGAAGTATGGCACTTGATCATCAGAATAAGGAGAGATAGTTGGGGGCCAAACTGGCTGCTGACCTGGCAGAGAAGTGGCGATGGCGAGGGAGAGAAAAAGTATAAATAGGTGGTTGTAGGGAGGAATTATTTGGGAATTGGGCACTCTCTAATTTGACTTGTTATCTTTCTTATCTTCTGCAATTGCTAATTGTATTTCCAGTTCTGAATCTCGTTGATTTTTGGCTGGAACCTTGTTATTAATACAGTTAGAGTTGGTTGTTCTCTCATACTTTCCTGGTATTTAGAGCATTTGATTATGGTAACTTGAATGGCCTCTACATGCATCACTATGGAGTCTAAAGTTGAAGAGTTGAGAGGAGAGTCAATGGTAGCTGAATAAGATTAAGCAGTTGCTGAAAGAGAGAGGAAGAACCTGTCAGATTTCATCTTAAAACCATCTAACATTAAGTAAATTTGCGCTCCATGAGTTGAAGCATGCAATGTGGTACTTCCCAACGCTCACTCCATTGATGTCTATCTAACCAAGCTAGCCTACCAGAATACTTATCAGGATGAGTAATAGGATCTGGTATCATGTCAAATTTTATCTTAAAGCCAATTGGCATTAGTAAAGTTGCACGGCAGATATTTATTTAGTAAATGAATCAATACTATAAATAGAGGAGATTTAATATCCTCTAATAATAAAGATATTATGCACGAATAAATAAGAATGATCCTACTAAATCATATATAATGTAGATGTACCTGATTATATAGGATCTGTTGCTTATTTCTATCATTGTACTTTTTTTATGGCATTAAGATCTACAGCAAAGGGGAAGAGACCCACAAGGAACACCCTAGGTTGGTGCTACAAATCCTTGAAGAAATCTATTGTTTGCTAATAAGAAGTGTGGTTTTGGCCTAAGGTAACTCAGAATATTTGGGTCATATTTCATAGAAAGTTGTCAACCAAGATCCAAACAAAATAAGAGCCATGATACTGTGGCCCATTCCTTGTGATCCAAAGATACTGAGGTGATTTCTGGGGTTAACAGGCTACTAAGAAAATTTGTGAAGAACTATGGGAAGATTGCTTGGCCTCTTGCTCAACATTTAATTGGGGAAACGAGGTTCAAGAGGATTTTTAGCATCTCAAAAGGAAATGACAACTGTTTTGGTATTAGCAGTCCCAAACTTTGAGAGGATTTACTATTGAATCTGATCAAGATAAGGCATAGCTGCTACACTTTTGCAAGAAGGGCATCCAGCTCAAAGTAAATCAGTATATGAACGAGAGTTGATGGCAATTGTACTAGCTATCGGTAAATGGAGGAACTATCTTCTGGGGAGGTACTTTGTACTACACAGACTATAAAAACGTGAGGTTTTTGACAGTTTTGAGGGTCATGAGAGAAGAGCAACAGAAATGGGTTTCTTGGTTGGATTTGATTTCGAAATTAAATATAAGTCTGGGAAGGAGAAGGGAGCTGTAAATGCTCTCTTGGGGAACCTGCAGTACTTAGCTTTGTCCATGGTTTACTGTCAGGATTGGGATAGACTAGAAGAGGATGTTCAGAGGGAGGATGAGAATTAGAGTTGGTTCATTTTGGCTGGAGCTCTTTTGTTAGTGCAATTAGAGTTGGTTGTTCTATCATATTTTCCTCGTTCTTATCAGTATTCAGTCAAAGTTTGGTCACTTGGTCTCGAGTTTCCTATTCAAAGCCTATTCTTCTGCTCTTTGCTGCTTGTGGCTGACATAATTATCTTTTCCTTTTCCTCCTTTTATGTAAGTTTTTGGTTATGTTTTTCTTTTTACATATCTTCTATTTTATGCATCTGTAGGAAGTTCAAGAAAAATTGAAGCAACATTCTCCCGTAATGTTTGAGGACTTTGCGAAGCCATTCCAAATAAACCCAGATGAGGTACTTTCTTTCCTATTCCCTTTAGCTTAATGTGGTCAAAGTGTGATTGGATATCGTTCAACAATGTTAAATATTGTCGCAATAGCACGCATACGATGATATAGCAGCCGAATTGCAGGACTCTAGCCATTTATTATTATTATTATTGTTGTTATTGTACAAAATTAATTTATTGTTGGAGAGGTCGAAAGGTGATTTGCTTCTATTGTTAATTATTCTTTCTCACTCTCTACTGCCTTTATCTGTTAATATTAGCTGCCACTATTCACTTTATATTTTTGCATTGGTATTTTATCAACAATTTTAATAAATTCTAATATTATTTTAGAAATTGAACTTAAGGGCTAATTCAACTCCACTAAGTCGATATCTGATTTGTAAGGAGAGAACTCTCCAAACTTCATAAGATCTATTTAAGCTATATCTCTAGCTTATGTGAAACTAAACACTAACCCTTGAGGCTGCAATTAAGCATTCCTAAATGATTTGCTACTTAGGTAGTCCCTAAAGGGCTGCAACTACAGTTATTAAGCATTCCTCCTTAGGTATGACTGCAATTGAGACAACTTGCCAACATGCAAATTGGGAAGCATTGTACAATTTCTTGGCTTATTCTTCCTCTAGAATATTAATTTTTGGAAGCGTATATGATTGTTCAGTAGGAATTCCCACCAATAGTTAATTTTGAGTGTTAAAGATCCCACATCAAATAAAGCCAATTTATAATATATGAATGGATACAAACCTCACTATGTAAGGTGATTTTCTAAAATTGAGTTAGACTTAAAATTCATTTTCTAAAATAATAGGAGAATCTATCATAGAGAAGTTTTTTGAGCCTATTATGCCACCTGCTACTAGGCCACAATCACACACCCACATATATGTATTCTCATGCTCGAGGTTCTCGGTATAATTGGGTGTGTTAGATTCCTATGTCAACTAAAGATGAAGTTAAATTATAGTATATAAGTAAGTGCAAAACGTACTTTACAAGCTGAACAAGCTGTTTTTGTGAGAGTTAGACTTTAAAATCTATTTTCCAAGAGAGAACCACGTAAGAGGAGAAAGCATTCTTAGGTTTTAGAGTCGAAAAGGGGATGGAGGAGATAGTTAAGGTCGCAACTTCAAGTACATGGGAGGTTAGATAGTGATCTCGAGAACTGTATAATATTGGGCCTATGTCTGGTGTAACGTTCCATACTGCACCAGAGGCAGTTTCTTGAGTGAAGGTTAGGGATTACATTGAGTTAGAATCCTTAATTATGACCTAGCCTACGTTACCGGTGGACCTGACTTGGGGTTTTTAAAGACTTTGAAACAGTTTTTGTTTGATAAGTTAGGCTTTGGGTTATTACAAATAGCTTTTCAGGCCTAATAGGCTAGTCTATTTGGGTAACTATAAACAATATAATAATATCATTATTTACGCCAATACAGTTTATATGTACTATTTTATTAAATTTTTAAGGTATTATTTTAAAATGATTTATTTGTTTAATTGAAATGCTTAAGCCTATTATTAACTTACATATAAGTTCAGATCCATCAACTTATTTGGAGGTAGGAGTTTTTTTGCCCAAGAGGCTCTATTACAAAGTTCTTAAATAGGTTTACAAAGTCAAACTCTAAAAAATGATCTATTTTAAGTAAATAATCCAGACAGAGAATCAAGCCCTGTAATGCTTAGCTTATCCCAGCCTATTACCTCCTATAATTTAAGGGTTTCCATTTCTGGATCAGTTCCTGTAGTTTTCTCCTTGCTTTTCACTTTCCTCCAAACAATGCAATAATTATAATTTTATGGATGCAGGAGGGACCATTACCGCATAATGATAGAATACGGTATCACTTACCCGACTTATATCCTGCTCCTCTCCATAGATGTTGACACACTCAGGTATTCCTGTTACAACCTCAGTTGCCACAGTTATAATTGGTGACAGAGAAATGAGTTTGGTGCGGTAACTTCTTTATACCATGCCTCATTCATTGGACAAGAAGGGAATCAGAAAGAACACAGTGAAGTAATGAATTCTTTATGATGCCTATTCATTTTACTCTTCCATTGGCCGCTGATACATGTAATTTAGTGAATTCTTTATGATGGTAAGCATTGGAGATTTTTCCACAAAAGTAAGTTAGGGGAAGGGGTAGATTCGCTGTCACAATGCTGAAATTCTTTTTTCAGTTTTTGGGGTTGTACAAAATTATGTATGGATGGGGATCAAGTTTTTAGCTCTCAAATTTGAAGCTGAATTTGTACGTTTGTGAGTGTGCTCACTGAATCTAGTGAACTCAATGGTTTGCAATTTTGTAAAATCTAAAGCATCGACAGGATAACATTTCACACACAGAAAAAAGAAATTGTTAGAATTATTTGTTTCTTGGTTAGAATTTTTGTAAGAATCTTACCAAATATTTTCTAGTATAAGATATTGATCTTGTTTCCTCGCTTTTGTATGTAAGATGTTTTCTTATTCTCGTTGTTTTTTAGGATTTTTTTTATTGTATTTTCCTATTTCTTCATGACTTGTTTCTTAATTAGTTTGATTATATAATTATTAAAAGGACTATAATTACAAAATAGACCATGCTCCTCAGGCCCTATCTCAATATAAACTCAGATGAAATATAAAGAATTATATTTCTTGTGTTTAAACATATGAATTATAATTTATAAACAGAGAATATATATCTAGTAATAGAATCAATATTATTTGGTAAAATGTCAGCTGTTGTGAAACAAAACAAGGAGGATATGACTAGTACAAGAGAATAAAAAAAGCTATTGCTTCCTGAATGTTTTGAATGCGCATAATGTTATGAATATTTTGTCCTTTGAATATTATGTTTAAAGCATGTGCTTTGATGAATTCTCAAACATCATTTGTGCTAATGTTTACTTAATTTATCTGATTGGAATGAACAAGTCATATCTTATTTCGGTGTTATGTATATTAATCTCGCTATATTGGAATAAAGACATGTTATTAGTGACTACAATAGTAATGAACAAAAAATCATTATAAAACTTGAAAAAATCAAATAGACTTAGCTTAAGGATGATTTTCTCCAACAATATTAAGATGATTCTTCCAAATAACTCTCTTATTAGGACATTAATGAGGACATTCACTACACATTATGCATAGGTATGTTATTGATATGATAAACACTATAGCAAGACTCTTGTACAATTTATTTTGAACTCATTAATGTCTAAGTATAACCCATTTCAAATGACCTATGATACCATGCATGAATTACACAACATATTGGTTTAGGAAGAAATCAAGACTTAAAAGTCAAGGAAATAAAGTTAGACAGAATTTGTGAAGAAACATGATAGCGCCAAAGAGATGTTAAAGGTTAATTAAGCATATGTGAAAATCTAGAAGAAATAATCAACAATTGTCATTTATATGGAAAATATGGACATTTCTAAAAGTATTTCCCAAAACATAATTTCATTGAAGAAGGAAGATAAGTTTAATGCTTATGAATGTTTTGAATCAGATTTAGTTTATGTTTTCCATAATACAAGGTGTATTGATTTTGGATGTGCCTTGTTTAATCCTTGATACTGAACATCGTTTACATTTATTAGACACTCTTTCAAATTTTGTAGTGGATGTTTTAGTTCTTCATCCCTTTAAATGATAGCTCCGACAGGACGAGCGATAAGCAACAGTGGTACCGATGATTATCCCAAATGCGAAGATCCTCATAAACCCTAATACCCAAATGTGCCTAACTTATTTTCACCCATGAAAACATTTTTACCACCACGTTCTTCTGTGCCACCACCAACATTGTGTTGTATATCCCTCTGCCTCGCATTTTGGAGTGATAATGGGTGACTATGGAGATAGTGGATGTAAGGAATGAAAAAGATGAATAAGTGATGGAATGTGTGAAATGGTGGAGATGAAAGGAGTGATGATTGGACATAAATTAGGGAATGGAAGATGGTGCATGTTTTGAAGGAGATGAAAATATTGGGAAAAATGAAGAATGGAATATTAGTGAGAGTTAGCTTGCTTTTTTTTTGTTCTGCGTGTTGATTATTTCTTGTTGGAAACTAATGATTTTGGTCTTCTGAGGCTAAGAACTTTATGTTAAGTAAAGTTGAAATGAAAGATACAGATGAGCCCCGACAGGAATAGAAATATTCCCAACCAGATACAAATAAATCTTATATTTATCCTAGAAAGTTTATTCCAAGTGTTCAATATTGACAGTTCCAATTTAGAAATAAGACGAGTTTATACTCATTTAATGTCCTAAAAATGATTTGAAATGGAAACAAATGAAGGTGATTTTTTCAATTAGAAGATTATAACAATATCAAAGTAATATAAGAATGAAATATTAGAAAGACGCAAAAAAAAAATTCCAAGATCAATTTAGAAATAGACAAATTTATACTCACTCAATGTCCTAAAAATAATTTGGAATGGAAACAAATAGAGGTGATTTTTTCAATTAGAAGGTTATAACAGTATCAAAGTAATGTAAGAATGAAATATTGGAAAGACACAAAGAAAGTTTCTAAGATATCTACGTGGAACAATGGATCACATGCTTAAATATAAGAAGTCTAATCATTTTGAAGTGATTGAATTTTCAAACTTTGATTTTGTTGGATGTATGGATAGAAAGAGATCCACTCTTGGCTTTGCATTTCTTTTTGTCGAAGAAGCAATATTGTGTAGAAGTTCAAATTAGTGTATTGCTGCTACATCCACCATGAAAGTTGATTTTGCAATGTGTTTTGAGGCTACATTTTAGGCTAATGGGTTGTAGAACTCTCAAGGTCTAGAATTGTCAAAAATATTGTTAGACCACTAAAAATATACAGTGATAACCCTACAACAATGTTTTTCTTTAAGAACACCAAGTATTTTAAAGTTGTTAAAGAAGTGAAGTTGAAACATTTTTTCGTAAAAGAAAAAAAAAATGCATAATAGAACATATTAGCATAAACATTACCATTAAAACATTTATTGAACACGTTATGAATATGGGTATTATTGTGTAAAATGAACGTTGAGTATTATGTGCCTTTTATGATAGATCATTAAGACTTTGAGCTCAATTATAATATGTTTTTTATTACATATTCTTTATGATTGCATAATTGTATTTGAGTAATGTAAACAAGCGTTATCTCGAATAAAGATATTGTGTTGGATAAATTATAAGCTTCTAATTATGTTCATACTAAGAAGAAGTCTATGGAAGAGTATGACATCATGACTCAAATTGGTTCATATTCTTAGTTATGAAATTATGATGTATCCTAAAGAATGCTTCAAGCCTTTAATGCGCATAATGTTTGTTCATTGGTTCATAAACATATATAATATCACATGAGCCAAGTGAAAGAATGAAAGGTTTTATGTCTCATGTAAGAGGTGCATACTTGTTAATTAAAGGAATTAATAATAAATAAAAAAAATAATTAGGTTAGTGAGAAAAAATTTCTTAATAATGACTTGATAGGCCTATTATATATAAACCACTATCGCAAAAACAATGTCCCCTTGTTGATAACGTATATTTCTTTACTTTTCATTTATAAAGAGAGAGATTGAAGAATAGAGTCCAAATGAGTGAAACCTTGTCTCGTTATTTATTTAATCGAATCTCAAAAAAAAAAAGTTGGAGTTATTCACCTAGTAGAATCTCTGGAACTCTAAAGGGTAATCTCTCGTAGAAAAAGATACACATACTTTCTCTTTAAAATATGTGAGAATCATGCTTTTTTTAAGCACCTTACTTGGTTATTTTCTATATTATGCAGTTATTTAAAAATGATTAAGTTGTTACACCATGTTTTTGTATAATGATCATATACTTCGATGCTTACTATGTCAAATGATGCAAGATAAAGCCATTAAGATAAGTATTAATTTGAAAGCCATTCAATATATAAGGAAAAGGCAAAGAACATTGCGTTAAAAAAACATTGAACATGAATCAAATCCTCAAGTTTTACCATCATTTCTTTATTTGTATGTAAACAAATTTTATCCAATTTATATATCTTGGAAACCTTAAAATCTATCGTCTCGGATGTAAACTCTATGTCTAGGTGGATCAAAATGACAATTTCTTCTTACACCTCCATAGGTTACTTCCTACATGCTTACATAAAAAAAAAAAACCTTTGCATGTTGTTCTTACTTAATTGTGCAATTCAATAGCTTTTTGAATTGCATAATTCAAAAGTCTTTTCTTACTTCTAGTTATATAATCTAAAAGTCAAATTAATTTCCAAATTGTGGATCAAGAAGCCAAAAAGAATTCTAAAAGTTGGAGAGAGTTATGGGAAAAAAAATAGCTTTCAGATTACACAATTCAGAAGTCATTTTACTTTTGAATTGCACAATTTAAAAGTCATCTTTAACTTTTGAATTGGAAAATGGTTTACTGACTACCTATTTTGACTACTTTTTTACTCCCTTACGTGGAAAATGGTATTTACTTTTTTTTTTTTTACTTTCAACAAATGGATTGGCACGTGATTGAATGGGTTAATGAAATTAACCTACCGTTAACTTTCTTGCCGTCACCTACAATTAACTTCCTTGCCGTCAAAGTGAAAAAGAATCCAAAAATTGATTTTCATAAAAACTTCGCAGACCCTCACATATCACCGTGCCTCGCATACCAAAACCAGTTTTCTTCACAATCGTGCCTGCAAAGTCCACCGTTTATGCGAAGTCCACCATCCCCTTCGAAGTCCACCGTCCCTGCGAAGTCCACCGTGCCGGTAGTCTCCTTCGAAAATCCACCACCCTGAAACACCGAAAGGTACCTTCTTTCTTTCGTTTTGTGAATGGTAAGTGATCCCTATGAAATCCAGTGAAAGGGGGGGTTTTGAACATGGAGTGATTGGCGCAACATTTGGTCTCTTCATCCCTTGTTCTTAGTTCAAAGTCTTTTTGGATGTCATCACAATGTTCTCTGTTTGCAGGGTTTTCTTCCATTTGGTTAAAGGTAAGATATTTTTGTTTTTCCCAAGCATTGACGTTGTGGTTTGATGAAACAAAAAGCGGTGACTATTTACTATGTTGATTTTTTTGAAATTTAAATTTTAGTGGTCATGGTTGTATCGTTTTGGTGTGAGATTGAATAATTTATCTTTAATAATGGTGGATTTTATCACAAATAGTAATTTGCTTCCAAAAAGATAGTCATAGTGATATAGTTCTTAGCAACATTACATAAAGGAATTTTTTGAAAAACTCATGTGTATTACGTTTGATGGAAATGAACAAAATTGGTAGAAGTTTAGATAGTGAAATTGTTTTTTAAGGTTCAATTTTTAGAAGTAGATTTTTAGAGTGTCTATACCTTTTTACACTTGCTTAGGTAGTTTTAGTTCACTATTTACTTACTTTTTAAAGATTTGCATGATAATAGTTGTGTTGAATCTATTTTTTGATTGGTAGTGTGTTATTAAATTGTAATATTGAGTGGATGATTTCTAGTAATATTGATCAGTGCATTTGTCTTCACAAGTATTTTACTGAAGTTATCCCTCCTTTTAATTGTTCAAAATAATTGAGGAACTGTTGCGTATAATGTAAAATAAAGACAATTAAGAGTAAAGGTAAGCATACACATTGGCTCTATTTGGTCGAAGTCTCTCTTAGTCCTTTCCAAAATTGTTGGGCTTAGCATCCTTATCCTAATACCTTCAATTGATGCTGCTCCTCCATAATTAATGCAGTTGATGAAACTCTAATAGAATAAATAGTAGCAGGTGTGACTAGCAAGTAATCTACTCATTTTCTATTGTTCTAAGCCTTAGAGCATTCTCAGTGATAGGAAATCATACCAATTCATGAATCATCAGAGAATTGAAATCCATATGTAAGCCATCACTTGATATATGTAGTTTTAAAACAAAAAGAAAATATTGATTTTAATACTCCCAAATAGAACTACTTTAAAACTATTATTTATTCATTCATAATGCAATACCTTGTACTTAATCTAATTTAGTCATAATGCATTACCTTTTATAAAGAAGATAATCTAATTTTAACTTTTATACAAAATCTCAATTGTTAGTGTTGTATAAGTATACCTTAGTCCATCTTTTTTGAGAGCTTAGCTACATAAATTGATTTAACTTATACGCGAAACTTAGAGAAAATTGTATTAAAATAAGACCTATGTATTGGATGATCATTAAATGTTTATTCTTTCTTGCTTTATTACTTGGTTGCTTTAAATTGTAATGTTTTTGGCTTTCCACTCTTGGTTGACTTAGAAGGAACTTTCTTTCTACTTTAGATTATAATGTATGTGGGTTTCCACTTTAGATTATAAGTTTTTGATCCCATTAGTTTACTTGAATGAATTCAGTAGTATGCATATTATTGATAATTACAAGTATTATGTAACATTTTTTTCGTGCTTACTTATTTATTTTGGTCTTAGGTTATTACAAATGTTTAATAGTTCAATTAGTTGTATGGTAGGTAAAAGGGAAGTGAAATCTTCTCCGCATTCATGGAATAAGGGTAAGAAGACCAAGATGGAGAAGGATGCCCAGGTCAATTTTCACTCCTTAGGACCATTTAAATGAAATTTTGTTTACTAATTGTTCAACTAAATTGTATTGTCGTGTATTATAGGTGAGGATTGTAAGACCTGTAGAATTTAATTAATTAAATAATTAATTAATTAATAAATCCGGGAGGGGAAATAATTATGACATTAAATTATGGTTGGTATGACGTGGAAAAATGCTAGCTCAAGTAGTTGAGAGTACTTTGATTGTGTGAGAGGACTTGGGTTCGAGTCCTATGTATGCTAACTTTTGATGTTATGGTTTTATTATTTAAATCTATGAAAACAGGGTCTTCTATATTATGATAATTGAATTGTGATTTCTAGCATGAAATATGAATTGGCATGATGGTTTGATATTGATTTGGCAACCCATGGTTATGGGTTCAAGCCTTGGAGAGCTTACTTTAATTTTATATTTTTTGGGCATTTTGGATTTGACTCGAATATGAAAGGGTTGGGAAGAAAACCTAGTGATAAGGCAGCCGAGGTGGCTGGAAAGGAGCCATAATGGTTTGGTAAATGATAATAAACTCCATTCAATAAGTAATTTTCGTCTTAAAGCATTGACATAGTTTTAGGGCACCTTTAAAAGGCTATAGTGAGGTAGAGAGAAGGGTTTGGCCATCTGGAAATTTGATTTACAGAGAGAGCACGAAAATTCTGGAATTTGGTGAGGGTTGGGAGAGATTGAGAGGCTGAAAAGAGAGGAACCAAGGAGGGATAGTGTGCAAAGGAGAACTATCCAAAGTTTCAAGGGTTAAAGCTTAAAAGGATCCAGGTTAGGGGAGCTTCCTACGTTAATTTTGATTGTTTGGCATGAATTGTATGGAAATACTATGTAATTTAAGCATGTTCTGTGTCTGTATCATGGTTTTGCTGAATTCTGGAATTTTTCCAGAAACCGCCTGGCGGGCTATACTTAGCCGCCAGGCGGCTCATGCATTTGAACGTGTATTGTGGGGGTTTCTGGGTGCAGCGCCTAGCGGTGAATCCCTGTACCGCCAGGCGGCTCAAGGTTCGTGAGCATTCTGGGTTTTGTGATGAACTGCCTGGCGGTGATGAATTTCCGCCAGGCGACGCGAGACTGAGTTTTGGTTTTCGTCAATTCTGGGTGTTATAACGTGATTCTGATCGGAGGGAAATCATGGGTTGGTGAGTTAGAGATGATGTAACGTCGTATTTTATGGAGATTCAGTATATTTAGCAGATGATTTTGATGAAACAATGTGAATATGATTTTAGGGTTATGATTGAGAGTTTAGATGAATCAGTGTTGATAGCAAATTGGGGTACCACATTGTGAACTATTAGAGTTAAAGTTAGGGAATGATGTCATAATTAAGTATTCGAGGGGGAAGGTAATTCTGGGATGCAGAGAGAAGTGATGGAGAATGGAAGAAGGATCGCATAGCTGCTGTAAAATTCTGGAAATCTACCCTATTTACTTGAACCGCCTGGCGGCACGGGCGTTGCCGCCCGGCGCCATCTCAAAAGTTGGTGTTTTTACATGTCGCGGGTGTTGCTGATCATAATGGGTGGAGGGAGCCATTTTCATACTACTGAAGCAGTGGAAAGGGGTAATAGGATGTAAGAAAGAATGATACTAAATCAGAGTTAGTGTTGATAATTAAGTGTGAAGAGAGAAAGAGAATTTTGGTAGTTGAGGGAGGATTCTAACGTGAGTGTGGAACCTGTGTTCTAGACCAGTACAGAGTTAATGGGTGTATACGACGACGAGAGACAAGTTAAATTTTATGAATTTCAGGAATTGCCAAATAGTAGGAAGTGTGTGAATCCTAAGTAAGGAGGTTGTAAAGTAATGTTGTAAGTAGGGGGAAATCGGGACTTGAAGGGAAGTAAATGATAGAGTTTCTAGAGGTAGTCGTTGCAGGGGCACATTGAGTATTGGGTTGGTTGAACTTGCGTATGCCTAATTCGATAAACCAGTTTACACTTGTACACACGATGTGAGGGGGCTTCATCTGTCTGAGGACGTAATTGCGCAAAACCTTTATGATGAACTTGAAATAAAATCACGTAAAACTAGTAAAGGTATATTACCGGTACGGCGCCTGGCGGTGGGGTTGTACCCGCCAGGCGATAGTGAGGAAACAATGGCATAATGGTGCAGGAGGCGCCTGGCGGCAGGAAGTCTCTGTCAAGCGACAGCAAGAAAATACGTGACATATGAATCAGCGTTCGCCTAGCGGCAAAGGGAGTCCCGCCGGGCGATGGTGGCAAAATTTGATGGTTCTTGAGGCGCTTAGCGCCTGGCGGCACGTGTCCCCCGCCAGGCGGTCTGGGAGCTGGCAGCGCCTGGCGACACGTGTCCCCTGCTAGGCGATTTATACTGCTGCAGCTTTGAGTTTTATTTATGGATTTGTGATCTATAGTGCGTCTAGTGATGCTTTAAGGGTGAGATTGCTGGTGTTCCTTGAGTTGTGGCTCGGAACGTATCCCTTGAGTTGTGGCTTGGGATAAGGATTAAGCACATGGTATTCCTTGAGTTGTGGCTCGGAATAACATCTCTTGAGTTGTGGCTCGGGATGGCGGATGGACACGAGGAACCCTTGAGTTGTGACTCGGGTTGGCGAGTGTTGCCGGTGTGAGTGTGCTAGTTGTGGCCAGTACGGATGGGTCCAGATGGATTGCCCTCCTCAGTTGTTGGCTGACGAGTTTGGTAGTCTTGGGACGATACGGACTATGTTCGTATATGGGAACTCTACCTGGCATTGCGGTGTATGATCCGTAGCATGTTTTCCCGCACGTGCTCTATCGATTGTGGCCGATAGGTATGGCAACAAGTCACCTTGAAGTAATCCTTAGATGTTGTAGAACACGAATAATCTGATTGGGGGTCAGATGGTAGGAATTAAAGAATAGGACAATGTGAGATTTTTATGTTATGTACGATCTCTTGTGTTTATATGCTTATGTTTCTGTAACTTTATATATGTGATTTAATTGTGAAGCTCACCCTATCTGCGTGTGTGTGGCGATGATCGTGTACGCGGTACACGGGAGCAGATGTTGGTGATGCAAGTGGCTCTGGTGCAGCCTAGTCGCGGAGAGGGGATTGACTTGGGGAAACTCTTACGTTTATCTACTTGTTTTTGAAAACATTTGTAAACCCTGATAGGTGACTTGATAATATTGTGGTTTTGGTTTTGTAATGGACGTTGTAAACTTTATCCGCTCATTTAATAAAGTTTTAAATTTTCCCGCGTTTTGGGAAAATGAGGTATTATTAAACGCACTATTTTATTTATTTCATTTATTTATTTATAAATCAGTAATATCCTGACGAGATGTTACAAGGATCGTGCATCGTTGTGATACGAAATACATTGTTGAAGTAAACAATGTAGTCAAAGCGACCCACAATAAGCGGATTGAAGGAACACCATTTAGATGGTGTTTGTCTCTGGACAAGGTGTTGGAAATAAATTGCCCTTTCGTTAGGAAAGTTTTGAATCGGTTGGTTGTAGATGGGGAATTCATTCATGTTGGCCAGCACTTAGTTCGCTTATCAATATATGATGTTTGTATATGCTTAGGTCTTAGTATGGTTGGTAAATCTGTTCCATTTGATAATGAAGTTAGTCGGTTAGTAGGTTCACTTTTTGAGAATAAACCTATTTCAGTCTGAGATATAAGTAACAAGATTAAGAACTGTGTTACTAGTGATGTTGATGATGATAGACAGAGTGTTTGTGGGTTGTACTTGTTACTTTGTTTTTCTGTCTTTTATTTTCCTAGGACATCTAGGACTGTGAACAATATGTCTTTCAAAATATTAGACAATCTGGACAACCTTAATGACTTTAATTTGGCTGATTCTATTCATACCTTTTTTATTGGTGGTATGAATCGTGGACGTAAGGTTCTACTAGAAAACCAAAATTCAAGTAGCCTTAACATAGTCGGTTGTGTTACAGTTATATAGGTAATTAATAATTTCAATAGTTGTGTTCTAATTTTTTTATGAATTTCGATATATTAATTGATTATTCATTTATATAGATTTGGGTTGCCTGTCAACTTGGGTTAGAAGATATACAAAGTGAAAATCAATTCCTAAGAATTTTGCACTAGCCATTGGTTAAGATTAAGACACTTAACATTGAGTCCCTTTTTGAAAAGACTAAGGTATACAAAATTGAGGTTTTTAACTTAGTTTTACGTAATTCTTTTTTTTTGATTAAATTTTTTAAAAATATACTTATTTTTGTGTAGGTTGTTTTTGATTAGTCTCTAAGTGGTGATGACAAGAACAACCCAATTGTTGAAATTGCACTTAGTGTTTTGCATGAAGGCACTGCAAAAAACGATGACAACGGATGTCGTGGTCGTTCTAAAGCTGAAGTGGAATTGGAAGAGAAAATACAAAAGCATGAAATGTTAATTAAGGAGATGAAGGAAGAATTGAAAAAGATGTGTTCTGAATATGTTGGAAGGGATGCAACTGACACTTGTGGTGGTGAAGTAAATGTGTTTAATGAAGATCATTGTCCCCCTTCTGAGCAGAAGAAGTCTGAACCTCAGGATTGTGATGCTGAAGCAAATCTTTTGAATTCAGGTCATGGTTCTCCAAAACAGCAGGAAGAGTGTGACAAAGTTGAGGCTTCCCCTTCCCATGGCAAACAAATATAAAATACAATATGCTATATTCACTTGAATATAATTTCATAAACCAAAAGATGTATCCTAAACAAAACAATTCAATAAAAGTAACAACAACTCTATAAATCATTGACAATTTCAACAAAGTTGTACGAAATATAATTGTTTGACAACTAACATATGTAAATGTCAACTTAACATAATCCAAACTGAACTCCTAAGTACACAAAACAAGATTAATCTAAATAAACTATTGAGGATGTTTCCTCCTGCTATACGTTGCAAAAGGAGTTCTTATCGAAAAACTCTTGAAACACTTCCTTGGATCATCCCTGCGTCTTACATACATATTACTTTGTTGTATTTCCTTGTCATCCTGATGTAAACCATCTTCTTCTTTGCCAAGTTGATCCGTCAATGTCTCAGCAAAATCACCATTGTAACCAGGAACACCACTTTGGCCAACAAAACAAAAATTACCAAAATGCATGCAGACGGTGGAATGAGGTGTATGCACATCTGAGGCCCGCTGGCCAAAATTACCTTCATCAGTATCCCTAAATTTATGTTCATCAATGTGACCAATATTATGTTCAAAATCTCTCTAAATTTTTCTTCACCTATGTCAGCAACACTACATTCATCCCACTCATAATAATTATCTTCAACCTTATCATAGCCTTGCTTCTTCCTGTCACTCATATTTGCTTTCAACTCATAAAGTTCCTTTTGCACTTCACCCAGCATTTTTTCTTGACATTCAACAGCTCCCATTAGGTCATCTTTTCTGCCACCCTTACTTCCACATCCAAATTCCTCAAAACCTTCTTTCACAAAGGTATTGCTCAGCTCTTCTACAGAGGCAGCAACATCTGAAACAACCTGCAAGAATTCAAAAAAACTATCAACAAGTACTAATCACATAATTAAGATAAACTTAATATCAATCATGTCAAACAACCTACAATGTTTCTATGCAGACTCCTTTTAATTACATAGTCCCCTACTTTCACTTCCATCCAATGCACGATTCTGGGAAACTTGGTGGTTGGACGTCGTTCCTTTGAGTTGGACATGAGAAAATGGTCGAACGACCATAACTAAAATATTTTAAAGGAAAATCAGTCAAAACTCTTTACAACTTACTTTTATCTCATGAAATGGAAAATCAACTAAATTAAAGATACGGTACCTATAAAAAGTAAACACATCCCATTACATGGAAGTTTTTTGAACCTGGTTTGTCCCTCATCAACATTTTAGCTTCACAAATGCTTCCAACTAAATACTCATACACCATACCATCCCAATTATATTTTCCAATACTACAAACGTCATCAACAATGTCGAACAAAATAGAAAAGACTCTGCCACTATGATTGGCCAACAAAAAATCTGAAATTCCTAACAAAAGATAAAGCTTACAAAAATCATTAACTTTTAGATGTTTACTATGTTTTAATAGGTAATCATATACCATTTCAACATCAACAACTTTGTTAGGTCCAAATAACTTCTTGCAGTGACTATCTAACCCTTCTCGGGTTAAATCAATGTTCTGACCAACTACCCTCAAACCAAGACCAAGACATACGTCTAATAAGCTAAAAGCAACAACTTTTGTACCCATGTCAAACCCCCTCAGCCTTTCAGTCCACCGACTAATTAACATACTCAATAGATTCCTAGATATCTTCACAGACTCTTTCAACTCAACCAACCATGCAAATGGTGTTGCCTCAATAAATGACTTTTGATCATTTGTTAACTTCTTATTCAAACTACCAATAAATTTGGTTCGGCATGAATGCCTAAAA
>Ga0214543_1002118_pt1 | contig 39044 bp, 20 predicted proteins | sample CNSS2metaG_FD_160094 | JGI IMG/M metagenome (GOLD analysis project Ga0214543, IMG submission 160094) | Root nodule microbial communities from cowpea collected in UCLA plant growth center, Los Angeles, California, USA - CNSS2 | ecosystem: Host-associated > Plants > Roots > Nodule | place: USA...
ACAGAATAACCTCGGAGTGTGGTTTGGCTTCTGCGGAGGCTGTAATATGGTACAATCACTGCTGGCTTCGCTATTCCGACAGAAATTTCTTCTCCAGCTACGAAACAAGTCCGAGATTTAGGAATCTTAATATCAGCAACAGCAGTCCGATACAGTCCTCTGTTGCTTCTGAGTTATCGAACCAGTTAGCTAAGGTGGCCAACATGACAGGGAACACTGATAACAAATTCCTAACAGATGAATCTCTGAGATTGAACGATGAGCAAAGAGTGTATATTCTTGGTCAGTGCTCATCGGGTCTATCAACCGATGGTTGCAGTGGGTGCCTCAATGATGTGATTGGAACGGCAATTCCATGGAGCAGTTTGGGAAGCTTGGGTGGACGAGTTCTGTATCCTAGCTGTATTCTTCGCTTTGAATTGTTCCAGTTCTACGATCTCAAGCCTCCTCCTCCACCATCCCCACCAGGTTTTTCTATTTTTGTTCACGTCTCTAAAACTTCACAATGATTCCCATGCTAATAATAGGAAGGACAATGATATATATCCATAATCCAACAAATTTATCTCGTCGCTTAACACCCTTATTTTACTCCTTTTCCTTGTAAAATGATAAAAGTTTATCTTTTCTAATGAACAAGTTCTTCTTAAAATCATGATTTTCCTTCCTAACAGAAAAGCTTCTTATGCTAAGAGTAAATAATATAGCAGAAAATTATAAAATTAGCAGGGTATTTTTTTGTATACAAACACACGTTTTATATGTCATTATGAAAATTTGGAATTGGAAATAGATTGACTTTACAATCTCAACAATTATAAGTTATCATATATGTAAATAAAAGATACAAAAACATGAGGCCAAACTAGATTCATGTCAAATAATACGATCTAAAAAATTCGAAAAAATATCAGGAGCACAGCATATCCTTTTGTAATCGATTATGCACTTTGGAATACGAGTTTTGTGGCTTTTGTTCTACAATATTATAAATCTTGCATCAAATTATCTATGTTCTTAGCATATAGTGTGGTTCGAATCAAGGTTGATTTTCTTCACCAATATTTTTTTTTTAGTTTATGCAACTAGTTTTTTTTTTTTATCAAGTTACTATGACTTATTGACATGTGTTTCTATAATGTAGGTGAAAGTCGGTCAAGAACAATTATCTTGATCATTACTTCCAGCATAGTAGTATCAGGAATACTTTTCACCTTTTGTTATTATTTTATACGAAGAAAGAACAGAAAAGATAATAGAACTATTCTTCAAGAAAATTGTGAGTATGATTTTTTTTTACTATCTTTTCAATAAAATAGTTTTAAAACATAGTTTAAAAATTGAAATATATTTTTATTTAGTTGGACAACAAAGTTCAACTATAGAATCTTTGCAATTCAATATGCCAATAATCGAAGCGGCAACAAATAACTTCTCACATGACAACAAAATCGGAAAAGGTGGATTTGGAGAAGTTTACAAGGTAGAAAGCTTGTTAAATTTTATTTCTTATAAGTTTCTACATTTTTAATAAATACTTATTTATACTTTAGGGAATTCTTTATGATGGACGATCCATCGCTGTGAAGAGACTTTCAAAAAATTCTAGACAAGGCATACAAGAGTTTAAAAATGAGGTTCTATTGATAGCCAAACTTCAACATAGAAATTTAGTGGCTTTCATAGGATTTTGTCTTGATGAACAAGAAAAAATACTTATCTATGAATATGTACCAAACAAGAGTCTAGACTACTTCTTATTTGGTAAGATGCTTTATACCTACTTTATTTTTTCTTAATTTAGCATTAATTAATTTTGTTTTATGATATTTAATATATTGTATCTTGAACCAATTCAAGAAATTTACCAAAATCATGTATTACTTACACATATAATGATTATTTTTTGTAGATACTAAACAAGAAAAAGTTTTAAGCTGGAGTGAGCGTCACAAAATCATAGGTGGAATTGCTCGAGGAATTGTATATTTACACGAACATTCCCGACTTAAAGTTATACATCGTGATCTTAAACCTAGTAACATACTACTAGATGAAAATATGAATCCCAAAATTTCGGATTTTGGACTTGCTAGAATTGTTGAAATAGATCAAGAAGAGGAAAGTACAAATAGAATTATTGGAACATAGTAAGTTTTAAATACTGTGTCCCACACTTCTCATCCTTTGCATAATATTTTTAAGATGATTTTTTAAACTTTTTGTTGAATATGCAGTGGCTATATGTCTCCAGAGTATGCTATGTTTGGACAATTTTCTGAGAAATCTGATGTTTACAGTTTTGGTGTTATGACTCTCGAGATTATCAGTGGGAAAAAGAATATAGGTTCATATGAATCACATCGTGTTGCTGATGGCCTTCTAAATTTTGTGAGTGCTAAAATTTTGTTATTTATCTTACTTAATCATTATTCATGGGTAATGTATAAAGAAAATAACTATTAAAATTACAAAAGTGTAATGACACATACAAGTTTAAAAATTTGTTATAGGTTTGGAGACATTGGAGGGATGAAACAACATTGAACACATTGGACCCAAAATTAAAAGAAAATTATTCTAACATTGAAGTCATGAGATGCATTCAAATTGGTTTATTGTGTGTTCAAGAAGATCCAGACGTTAGACCTACAATGGTAGAAATTGTTTCATATCTTAGTAGTCACACAATTGAGTTGCCATCTCCACAAGAACCAACATTTTTATTGAACCATAGAATAAATTCAATTGTTGTCCTTGAATCGAGTTCGGGCCAAGATGGCAGCAGTTCCATACCATCTTCTACCAACAACATATCCATAAGTGAATTTTATCCTAGATAGTTTACTTTTTTTATATATACTACTTATTTATTTTAATATATTTTAATATATGTCATACAATTCAAACTATGAAATTTGTTTCACGATGTTTATTTTCTTAGATAGGGTAAAAAATTTCCACTTAATTTGTAATACTTTAATTTTATGCCTTTAGTGATTGTAACTTTCTTTATTAGTTTACTTTATGTTGACATATGACATGTTTTATTATTTAAGTGATAAAACTCGTGCTTAAAAAGAGTACAAATGTAGAAAAGCTATAGGAAATTTTTTTTTTTTCAAATTTGAAGATATTACGTTAAAAATTAGTGAATAATTTGACAGAAAATAAAATAAATTTTATTGCAAAACAAAAACAAAAACATTTTGATTTATGAACTAGTGGACATAATCAAAGTCTAATTATACTTTTGAACTACTAGAGTTGTTTAAAAGAAAGTGATAATTATGTAAAGGACAATGATATTTTGACTCTTATAATTTGATTCTCATTTTTTACTTTTTAGCGTTGTTTAATTTTGGACATTGATCCTTCAAAGAAAAAAAATATACATTAATCAATGTTTTACACTAAATCATATCAAGAAGTACAATATAAAAATCAAATTATGGAAGTCAAAATATGATTTTCTTAATATAAATGCTTGCGTCATCCTAAGAAATTTGAACCAAAATACAATGATGACTAAAGCATGACCAGCTAATTTTTCTTCCCATTTATAACACCTATGTCATCACCTATTAAGGCATTTTCATTTCAATTGCATCACCCAACGTGTCTAGCTTAGTTGTAAGCTTGTCTAATTGGATAGAGTTGTTGTTTTGTAAAAGAAAAGTTGTTACTGGGTATGTGAAAAACGAGTTCGATTTCAATGCTGAGTTTTTTTATGTTGTTTTATGCTAAATATTAAAAACACATTGTTTTGATACTTTAAAGATAATTTTAATATATTTTAAAATTAATGATCATTCATGTATTTTGAAGGCACAATATAGGAATAACAGAAAAAAAACCAATAGATAATCTAAACGAGTGACTCTGTGACATCCCATTTAAATAGATTAAATCTACTAAATTTAGTCATCGCATAATTATAGTAATCAACGAGTAATCAGAGGAACATGACACATAAAGATTCATTATTACAGTCATCCAAGAAGGTTACTGGAAATACTAGGGCATACAAAACATAGTGCCATAAACTAGACATGAATCTAAAAATTAACTGTTTTGCAAAAGAAGTTGTTCATACAGCAGGGGATTTCCAAGGCATTATAGCCTTAAAACTACTCCTAAGATCCACACACAATGAGCCATCTAAACTGCACCGCTGCCACCGTCACGTCTACCTTCAACATTCCCTCCATCTGCTCCCACCAACCAGGTGATCATCGCAAAAGAGAAAACAAGACAAGAACATACACAAAATGGAAGGGTAAGCTAGTGCAAGTTAAATTTAACATATCATAGTAGATGAATACTTAGAACAATCCAAACATGCAAACACAGTAGGCACACATAATCATATTATAGCAAACATATAAGACACTAAGACTCAATATCCGGATAAATATATTAAAATCGGATTCACTGGACAGTTGCACTTGTGGTGGTCTCTACTGCTCTACAGAGCCATTGCCAATGGGTTTCACCCTACCACACACAAGGTTAGCCTTCAAGCGTCTAAGGTCATTATCCTGCCACAGACTAGGGCCTCTCGCTACTCTCACCACTTGGATCAGTTTGCTCTACATGAGACTCACTGACCCTTTAGAGTTTCGGGATGCGGTCCTTACTTGAATCCTTATCTTAATATATACACTACACACCACCATGAGATCTCCCCACGAGACTCATGGAATTATGCCTATCTCACAACCAAAATCATGTTTCTCATACTAGTTCCATCACTTTTATTTCATCATCAAACTCTCATGTTAAAACACCACCAACCCACAATTCCGTGATCAATCTCATACCAAGCATGCAAACTTCATTCATAGGATTCTAACAACCAAGTATATTCACGTACATCATGTTTGGGAGGAGTAAAACAAACAAAACATGCTACAAATCATCCAACCATTTAAGAAAACAGTGTCAGAACGCACCACTGCACTAGCCTCGCTCAAGCTAGGAGCCCTTGCTTAGGCGAGGGAAGTTGCCTCGCTTAAGCTGCAGGCTCTCGCTTAGGCGAGACTGCAACAATGGCCCTTGGGAGATTTTCACGAATTCTCGCTTAGGCGAGACCTTCTCGCCTGAGCCCTTCTCGCCTGAGCGAGACAGGGTGTTGCTCAAAACGCGAATGAGCCGCCTAGGCGAGCGCTCGAGGCAGAACCTTAGACGAGCCTCTGATATTCTCGTCTAGGCGAGACAAGCTCACTTGGGCGAGAATATTAGTTCCCCCCACTGTTCCACGCATCCAAGGCAGAAAACAACACAGAGCAACATCTAGAATGTAAGCCAACCATTTGCACACGATTTAAAACACCATTCAAGCGCCCACAACATATAGCAGAACATAAACATGAAATAACAACTTTAAACTTAAAACCTAACTTCCCTTACCTTGCTTAGATGCTAACAAAACGCAACAGACCCACAACTAAGGAGTACCACAACTCCAAGGGTGAGAGTAGTGAGCTTAAACATAGAACGAAGATAAACTAGGGTATGAGACTAAACCCTAACCCGACCAACATGCTCAAACAGTGAAAAAGGGAAGAAATAGACCAGAAAGCTCTAAAGTTCAACTTACTAGGAGGTACAAGATGGGTTTTGTTAGCTTGGAGATGGAAGAAGGTCGTGCCCTAGCAGAGCCCCTAGCAGAAGACTATAGAGAGAGGGAAGGGAGCTGTTTCTAAAAAGGTGACAAATGAATACTGAGTTAGCTGGAAGGGGTATTGGGTCCTCTGGAGGGCTGGTCCTAGACCTACGAAAAGACCAGGCCCAGACCTTTAGAAGCTGAAAAAGGAGCTTACGGACTCATAATAACATTTAATTGGTGGAATAAATCAATATGATATTATTTCATACTCGAGTTTGATTGAAGAAAATGATAGTTATTAATTTTTTATTACAAAATTCGTTAAAGATTACATTGCACCCGAAAATAAACGTAAGAGAAATGTTCGGATAAAAAATATCTAAAAGACAATAAATTTATTGAACTAAAACTATATGTTTTTGAAATAAAAAAAATTATTGACAAAAAATTCAGCACAATAAATAAAATATTTTGATATTCTTTTAAAACAAATATAATATATAAGAATAATAAAAGTATTTTTAACAATATAATTAATTATTTTAAAAACTATTAAATTACATATAAATGTATAATTAATTATATACACACAAAATTAGATTCAATTGTATTTTTATGCATAATCAATTTTTTTTTTTTTATATTAATTTACTTTACATAATGAAGAATGTCTGCAGCAGCGTTGTAATGTTTCTGTTCTTGGTGTTTATAATATTTTATCTTAATTTTTTATTTTATTTTTCACTTGTAATCTTTCCAGTTTTTTTTTTAATATTATTAGTAGATAAAAATTGAAAATATATAATATTTATTAATTATATTATATTGCATGTTTATTTTGGGTCTTGCTGTTTCGAGGAGATTTGGGAGAGAAAATTATTATTTTACCACTCTGTCCCCCTTATTATATTAGAAAATCTCATACTATTCCACCATTGATTATCCTTCATGGAGATACATGTCTATTATGAAGAAGTAATGGAATACATACACTAAATTTGTATCCGATTCCAACTTGATACACTTCATACATTTTTTCTCCATTTATCCAAATACATCTGTGATTATATCCGATTCCAACTTCCGTAATTTTTTTCCACTTACCCGATTACATTTGTGATGTATTTGGTTATAATGTGCTTGAATATTTTATCTACATCCGTTTTTGCTTTAATGAACAAAATTTAAATATTTTATTTTTCAATTAAAATATATTATTATTATTTTTTTTCAATTGATAAATATTCTTAATATTTTTATTTATGAAGAAAAAAAATTCAAAATTAATTACAACTTATTTAATTATTATTTTATACTACATTTAACACCAAGGACAATTTGGTAATATAATTTTTTCATAAATTAAATTTATTAGTTACACCACTCAAATTCCACACAAACTTTCACAAAATTTATTCTCAAATCCATTCTACCATTATCTCCAAATCTTTTAACAAAAACAACATAAACTTCACTCTCAAATTCACTTAAATTAATCCTCTCTCTCAAATCTTTTCACTCATAAGAACACACCCTTAACCACTTCACAGTATGCTTTTAAAAGAAATGTCGTCATTAAAAAAAGGGTAAAATTCTCTAATTATGATAAAAAGGAAGAAACAAAATAGTAAATTAATGTAAAGGATATGTTGTTCTTACTTTTTTTTATTAATATTGTGGGGTTAGACTATAAAAATATATAATTTTAACTTTTGATAATATTAAATATTTAATTTTATAATTTATTTATTTATTATTTAACATATTTATCAAATTTTGAGTAATATATTCTTTTATTATATATAATTTAAGAAAATGATAAGAGAGAGTAAATCTTCGGTGAAATGAAAAAAAAACTATAAATTAAAAATCACAAAAATCAGTTTAAATCAAACAAAACTACATATATTTTATTAAATTTTATTTTTCTAAATTATCAATGAGCGAGTTGAACTCACATCCTGTTTTATCTCTTCTAATTTTAATTAACCAACCTTATAACTCTTAGACCAACTTCTGGATTTAATATACATCATCAATTAAAAATATTACATATTTATACTTAAGAATTACCTTATTAATCGACACCTCTAAATTGAAAAAAACTCACAATTATTATCAAATGACAATCAGATAATAACATTATGTGAAAATTTATACAATATATGGACTACCCTTTCATGAGTTTGACCTTAGATATACTCATATTCCTCGAAACAAAAATTCAACCAAACCTCACAACACTATATCACAGTAACATAAAAAAATCGATTATAAACTTAAAGTATCTTTGAGTGAGACAAAATAACTATCAACTTAGAATTCATTGAATATTTCTCAACATCCACTATCTGACTTATCTTGATGTGAGATTTTTTAAAATATATTATTTTTATCATCTTAACACATATCTCATCATGAACACCTTTACATTATTTTACTATTTTTGTTTCTTTCTTTTTTCATAATACATAAATATATTTTTTTAATAATCACATTACTTTTAAAAAGCAGATTATCAAGTTGTCAAGTGGTCAAATAATTGTCGGAACATCATTTTCATAGAAGGAAAGGTATCTAAATGAAAAAAAATATTAAAAAATTAAATAGATATTTTATTGGTTAAAAGTTCGAAAACATAGACAAAAGTCACGTGCCAATGGTTTATTTAACTTATCACATGTCTAGTGAAAGATGAATTTCATACTTTTCAAACAATTTTCTTTAAAATATGAGTCGTATGATTATTAAGGTTGGATCTTATTTTCCATTACTACGCACAATAAAAAACTATGAACAACAAAAATCTACCCACCGTATGACAGGGTGTTGGAAGATGAACAGAAGCATGACCTGGAATCCCTTCATGCTCATCTTTCTTTTTCTTTCTATTACCTTCTTCCATTTCGCAACTGCTGATCTTGTTTTTCTTCACCGATCTTGTAGTCACGAAAGAAGCAGTGACAACAGCCCCTATCAGACCAAGCTCAAGACCCTCCTCTCTTCCTTATCTTCCAATGCCACACCCAACGCCAACGGATTCTACAACAACACAATCCTCGGCACAAACTCCTCCGACACAGTTTATGGTCTTTTCATGTGCAGAGGTGATGTTCTTTTTGACGAGTGCAGAGATTGCGTTGCAAACGCAACCCACACTCTGTCTTCAGACACAAACTGTTCCTTGTCCAAATCGGGTGTGATTTGGTACGATGAGTGCATGGTTCGGTTTTCCAACAACTCTTTCTTCTCCACTGTGGACACATATCCCAGATATTACAGATGGAACCAGGCCAATATCTCCTCCAACCCATTAAGCTTCAACTATTTGTTAGCCAACACCATGAGAGAAACTGCTCATGAAGCAGCCAATTCAAGTAACAGGTATTCCACAAAGAAAGAAAGCTTATCGGAATTTAATACTCTTTACTGTCTAACTCAGTGCACACAAGACCTTTCACCCCAACAATGCTCAGACTGTCTTGAATCGGCAATATCAGATATTCCATCTTGCTGCGATGGAAAGCAAGGAGGAAGAGTTGTGTATCCCAGTTGTAACATCAGGTATGAATTGTACCCTTTCTACCGTGCCACCGATGAGGGACCAAAAGGACTCGTCCCAGAAACAAAATATGCACAGAGAGATTCTGAATATTCAGAAAATCCTGCTTATATTTCTCACAATTGCTCAAACAACAAAGCTGGCATTGCTTTCCAATCAAACCTCAGAACCCTCCTCTCTGCTTTCTCTTCCAAGGCCACCTCTAGATATGGATTCCAGACGCAAGAGGGAACAGCGTACGGCCTCTTCAGGTGCCGTATCGACATTCCTGCTCGCCTCTGTCAACAATGCATCCAAAACGCAACCGACAGAATAACCTCGGAGTGTGGTTTGGCTTCTGCGGAGGCTGTAATATGGTACAATCACTGCTGGCTTCGCTATTCCGCAAGAAATTTCTTCTCCAGCTACGAAACAAGTCCGAGATTTGGGAATCTTAATATCAGCAACAGCAGTCCGATACAGTCCTCTGTTGCTTCTGAGTTATCGAACCAGTTAGCTAAGGTGGCCAACATGACAGGGAACACTGATAACAAATTCCTAACAGATGAATCTCTGAGATTGAACGATGAGCAAAGAGTGTATATTCTTGGTCAGTGCTCAACGGATCTATCAACCGATGGTTGCAGTGGGTGCCTCAATGATGTGATTGGAACGGCAATTCCATGGAGCAGTTTGGGAAGCGTGGGTGGACGAGTTCTGTATCCTAGCTGTATTCTTCGCTTTGAATTGTTCCAGTTCTACAATCTCACACCTCCTCCTCCACCATCCCCACCAGGTTTTTCTATTTTGTTCACGTCTCTAAAACTTCACCATGCTAATAAAATGAAGATCAGCGATATAACGAAAATCCAACAAATATTGGATTAATCCTATACAACTTGATGCATCTGATACAAGTTTACTGTAGGTGGTCAAGGAACAAGTTGGAAATTCGAGAAAACTTGTCAAACTAGAAATGAGTCATATTCCAGTCAAAGTTGTCTGAACCACTAACAAAGCTACTAACTCAACACAATATTATGAAAACTTTCTATCATAAGGAAGGACAAGACCTTATGAGAATTTAACCTCATAAACATTAACAAATTTTCTCCGGTACTTTAATTTTTTAGCAGTATGTGATGACATTTTTATTTGTGACCTTAGTATTTTGGAGTATATGCGTTGTGTAAGTTTTGTTCTACAATATTATCAATTTTGTATCAAATTATCTATGACTTTAACGTAACTTGTTTAAATCGAGGTTAGTTTTCTTCAGTTCTAATTTTTTTAGTTTATACAAAAATAGCTTTTTTTATTGACATATGTTATTTTTGTAATACAGGGCAAATGCACTCAAAAACGATTATCTTGATTATTACTTCCAGCATAGTTGTATCAGGGGTATTTTTCACCCTTTGTTACTATTTGATACGAAGGAAACCCAGAAAAAATAGTAGAACTATTCTTCAAGAAAATTGTGAGTATGGAAACTTGTTTTGCTGTATTTCCAATAAAAAAAAGTTTAGAAACATAATTTAACAAGTGAAATACTTTTTATTTAGTTGGACAAGAAAGTTCCACTATAGAGTCATTGCAATTCAATCTGCCAACAATTGAAACAGCAACAAATAATTTCTCGTACGAGAACAAAATTGGCAAAGGTGGATTTGGTGAAGTTTACAAGGTATACAAAATATGTTAAATTTTATTTCTTATATGTTTTTAATTTTTTTAATGAATACTTATTAATATTTTAGGGCATTCTTTATGATGGACGATCAATTGCTGTAAAAAGACTTTCAAGAAATTCTAAGCAAGGCATAGAAGAGTTCAAAAATGAAGTTCTATTAATAGCCAAACTTCAACATAGGAATCTAGTAGCATTCATAGGATTTTATCTCGATGAACAAGAAAAAATACTTATCTATGAATATGTGCCAAACAAGAGTCTCGACTACTTTTTATTTGGTAAGATACTTTTGACCTTTTTTTTAATTTAATATTAGTTAATTATGTATTTATGATATTTAATGTATCTTATATTAAACCAATTTGAGTAATTTACTAAAACATTATCACTTAAATATATAATGATTATTTTGTAGATACTAAACAAGAAAAAGTTTTGAGCTGGAGTGAGCGTCACAATATCATAGGTGGAATTGCTCGAGGAATTCTATATTTACACGAACATTCACGACTTAAAGTTATACATCGTGATCTTAAACCTAGTAATGTACTACTAGATGAAAATATGAACCCTAACATTTCAGATTTTGGACTTGCTAGAATTGTTGAAATAGATCAAGAGGAGGAAAGTACCAATAGAATTATTGGAACATAGTAAGCTTTTTAATACTCTTCCCAACTCTTCTAATCTTTTGCATAGTATTTTCAAGATTATTTTGTAACTTCTTCGTTGATTTTGCAGTGGGTATATGTCTCCAGAGTATGCTCTCTTTGGACAATTTTCTGAGAAATCTGATGTTTACAGTTTTGGTGTTATGATTCTCGAGATTATTACTGGAAAAAAGAATATAGGTTCATATGAATCACATCGTGTTGCTGATGGTCTTCTAAATTTTGTGAGTGCTGGCATCTTGTTATTTTACTCAATACTTATCCATTGATAATGCATAAAGAAATCAATTACCAAAAGTATGAAAGAGTAATGATGCAAACAAGTTTACAAATTTTCTATAGGTTTGGAGAAATTGGAGGGATGAAGCAACACTGAACATATTGGACCCAAAATTAAAAGAAAATTATTCTAATGTTGAAGTCATGAGATGCATTCAAATTGGTCTATTATGTGTTCAAGAAAACTCGGACTCGAGACCTACAATGGTAACAATTGCTTCATATCTTAGTAGTCACACTATTGAGTTGCCTTCCCCACAAGAACCAACATTTTTCTTGAACCATATAATGAATCCAATTGTTGCACATGAGTCAAGTTCAGGCCAAGATATCAACTCCATACCATCCTCTATCAATGACATATCTATAAGTGAATTTTATCCTCGATAATTTACTTTTGTATATCATTATTTATTTTATGTTTTAATGTAGTGTAAAGTATTACTTTAAACTATGTCAAATGAGAAATTGTGAAGTTTGTTTTGTGATATATGTTTTCTTAGATTGTGTAAGGCTTTTTGGTCAAGAGACTTCAACTTTATGTGTTTATTGGTTATAAATCTCTTTATTAGATTGGTTTATGTTGACATGTGACATGTCTTATGCTAATTTTATGTTTTATTGTTAAAGTAATAAAATTCATAGAGCTTATAAAAGATAATATATCTTTGTTTCACATTTTAATATACTACATAAAAAATTCGGTGAATAATTTGATAATGAAAATAAATTTAATTTGGATTACAAAAGCTGTGATCCGCTTGTATAATATCTGGACTACCTTTCTATTTGTAGCTATAGATTGAATAACAACTTCTATCTTCATGGATCTAATACGATATGAAAAATTATAAAATCTAAAGATAATTTAAATTATATTTCTTAAAGATATAATTGTTTTATCTTTTCTTATAATACTAGTATGTGATTCGTGCATACGCACGATTTTTTTTATTTATGTTTTTAGAAAAATAATATAAGTAATATTATATTTATTGTTTATTGAAAAATTTGTAACTATTTTTTTAGTAAAAACTTTCAAAAAAAAGTTAGTAAGAAATATATATTTTTTAGTGATAACGTATACGTACCTTTTTTTTATTTATTTAAATATGGTATAAAGTTATCTCATAAAAATATGATATTATATTTTTATAAAATTGATAATAATATGATTAATAATATTTGTAGTTTATGGTCATTGTAATAGAAATATTCAAATAAAACAAAAATAAAGATTATCAATTTTGATTAAATAAATATTTAAAATTATTAATATTGTTAAAATCCTTTACATGTTTAAAATATTTATTTTTCCAGTAGTGTATTAAAATATTGTTGATATTATAATTATGATAACTTTTCAATAAATATAAATTTATAGAAAAATTTATAAAATAATATAAGTTTGTTGTGAATTAAAACTTTGTATGGAAAAAAAATTTGAATAATAAATAATTTTCCAATAATATTTGCATGAAAATCCTGCGAAAAAATAAAATGAAAATCGGCAAAAAATTTAGTAGTTTCTGTTAATGGTCCGCTCCCATGAAAGGTCCAATTTTTTAAGCAAGTATACTGGGTCAGTTGTAGTGTAACAAGGTTGCATTCACAGGGAGGAGGTTTGACAATGGAACAATATATGAGTTCTGGTTTTTATATTGATAAGGATAAACCAAATAAATATATTAGAGATGTGATGTTGATTAGGACGCTGAGATTAAACTTGGCCTATTAACTTCAATTGTATTGTCCTATAATTATCTATATATTGTGTTCTTTATCTTCCTGTTATGAAAGTACGCTTACTTGTAGAACTAATCACATGTTTGTGCGTTAAACCCAAAGGATGCCAGACGTAGGATTTCCCAATCCAGGTGGAGGAACCCTTGCTTGGAGAACAAGACTCTTTAAACCAACTAAGCCTACATATTCATGTCTGGTATATGTCAAGGGTCAAGATACTTGATTCCATCAAAACATCAGACCAAATGTCTCCACATCTAGTGTTGATGAGGTGCGATGATTGGTCAAATCACCACGAAGTGAAATACAAACCATGTAACCAACACGTAAAATAAGAACACAATAGATATATAATCAAGTGCAATACAGAGAGAGTTTAGAAATTATATTTAATCCCAACTATGGGGAATTAGGTGCTCACGATGATGAATACAAGATGAACATGGATAAGCATCCTTCCTTTCATTGTCTTACAAGATATTTACTACGAACTATACTAATATAAGTGTATCTCTCTCTAAATTATATTACAAAACTAACATATAAGATAACATCCAAAATCAACATGAAAATAACAATGGTCATGCCCTATATTTATAGGTTTAATGTGGTGCTATAGCTTCCAAGAATTGATGTATAAAGACCTCAAACTTTGTGGTGTGCAACTACCTCTAAAGACCATTATCTTAGAAGAAGAATTGCCTAAATTGAAAAATTAAATATGCAAGTCACTTATGATGTCATATAAATTCTTCATATTACTTCAACCTTAAGTGATTTTTGTTTGATCTAAATTCATGTTATATGTCAATGTAGTAGTGTTACCATTCTCATCTACCAACTATCATTGTAGACCTAATTCATGTGCATAAGCAACAACAAAGTATTGGTCGAGGTATACAAATGTCTACAAATTAATGAACTCACTACAATAGAGAAGTTTTAGAATTAGAATTTGTGTTTTCATTCGCGGAATAGCTTGAAAAAATAAAAGACAAAAATAAAACTATAAAATTAATAATATAAAATATTATGATGTAATATAATCATGTTTTAATATAATTAATTTTTTGTAATGCAATAATTTGTGATTAATATTATATTTCTAAATATACAAATAATTAATTAAAGTAATAAATAAAATTAATTAAGTTAAATTTAGATCTGTAAAATGCTCCTTGAAATGGGAGAGTAGACCAACTAGAAAGACGTTAAAAAGGAATTGAATAAATAAATAGAAATGAAATTGTCATACAAGTTAACACAGAGAAGTGGTCTTTTCGCAACCTTCCGACTTTCTTTGTCGAAGAGAGAGACACGAGTTTTGACTCCTCTCTTCGTTTCACTTGCTTCACCCTTTCCATCATTTCATCATGTGCCAAGTCAAATACGAGATGGTGATGGCAAAAACATATATAGGTTTCAACTTTACCCTAACTATTTTAACAAAAATAATATTATACAGTCCAAAATGTTATGCAAGAAATGCACCTACCCCACATTATTTTATTGGTTAAAAGTTGAAAAACATGTATATAGATAGAAAAGTCATGCAAGAAAGGGTTTGATTATTTATTATGTTATTTAACTCAGCACTTTTGGTGGAAGATGACTTTTCAAACAATTTTCTTAAAAATAACAGGTGCCTGATCATTAAGGTTGTATCTTATTTTCCATTACTACACACGAACACGACAACAAAAATCAATCCAACCAGCATATGAGAGTGTTGTTGAAGATGAACAGAAGCATGGCTTGGAATCCCTTCAAGCTCATCCTCCTTTTTATTACCTTCTTCCATTTCGCAACTCGTAAAGCAACGGGTGCTGGTTATCTTACCCGGTCGTGTAGTGAAGAAAGAAGCAGTGACAACAGCCCGTATCAGACGAACCTCAAGACCCTCCTCTCTTCCTTATCTTCCAACGCTACAGCCAATGCCAACGGATTCTATAACAACACAGTCCCTCCCACAAACTCCTCTGATACAGTTTATGGTCTTTTCATGTGCAGAGGTGATGTTCTTTCTGACGCCTGCAAAGATTGTGTCGCAAACGCAACCCACACTCTGTCCTCAGACACAAACTGTTCCTCGTCCAAATCGAGTGTGATTTGGTACGAAGACTGCATGGTTCGGTATTCCAACAGCTCTTTCTTCTCCACTGTGAACACATCTCCCGCATATTGGATTTGGAACTCGGCCAATATCTCCTCCAACTCCTCAAACTTCATGAGTTTGTTGGAGAAGACCATGAGAGAAACTACACGCGAAGCAGCCAATTCTAGTAACAGGTATTCCGCAAAGCAACAAAACTTGACGGAATTTCGGACTCTTTACTGTCTAACTCAGTGCACGCAAGACCTTTCACCCCAACAATGCTCAAACTGTCTTGATTCAGCAATGTCAGATATTCCATCTTGCTGTGATGGAAAGCAAGGAGGAAGAGTTCTGTATCCCAGTTGTAACATCAGGTATGAATTGTTCCCTTTCTACCGCGTCACCGATGAGGGACCGAAAGGACTCGTCCCAGAAACAAATTATGCAAACACAGATTCTGAATATTCAGAAGATCCCGGTTATATTTCTCACAACTGCTCAAACGACAAAACTAACGCTGCTTTGGAATCAAACCTCAGAACCCTCCTCTCTGGCTTGTCTTCCAACGCCACCTCTAGATATGGATTCCAGACGCAAGAGGGAACAGCGTACGGCCTCTTCAGGTGCCGTATCGACATTCCTGCTCGCCTCTGTCAGCAATGCATCCGAAACGCAACCGACAGAATAACCTCGGAGTGTGGTTTGGCTTCTGCGGAGGCTGTAATATGGTACAATCACTGCTGGCTTCGCTATTCCGACAGAAATTTCTTCTCCAGCTACGAAACAAGTCCGAGATTTAGGAATCTGAATATCAGCAACAGCAGTCCGATACAGTCCTCTGTTGCTTCTGAGTTATCGAACCAGTTAGCTAGGGTGGCCAACATGACAGGGGACACTGATAACAAATTCTTGACAGATGAATCTCTGAGATTGAACGATGAGCAAAGAGTGTATATTCTTGGTCAATGCTCGTCGGATCTATCAAGCAGTGGTTGCAGTGGGTGCCTGAGTGATGTGATTGGAACGGCAATTCCATGGAGCAGTTTGGGAAGCTTGGGTGGACGAGTTCTCTATCCTAGCTGTGTTCTTCGCTTTGAATTGTTCCAGTTTTACAATCTCACGCCAACCACTCCATCTACTCCTCCTACCTCATCAGGTTTTCTATTTTCATTCACATCTCTAAAACTTCACCATGATTCGCATGCTAATTATAGGAAGCACAATCGTATACCGAAAATCAAACAAATTTATACAGGTAGAAAAATCAAATATAAGAAGAAAAAAAAAGTGATATTTTGATCTCTTGTTGTTCATGACTCATAATCTATGTTGTTTAAGAACTTCGCATATAGAATCACTTGATAACTACTCTTTTAGGGATATCTAGAATGGTCAAAATTTGATAAAAAACCGACATAAATAACTTACAACAAATTGGTTTGGTTTGGTTCAAAATTTTTTTTTTTTCTTTTAAACAAAACTGCAATATTGTTCATGCTTGGTTTGGATGTATTTATAACCAAAATTCAAACCCAATCTCACAGGACCTTTACATTATTGTAGTATTTTTTTTTTCTCTTCTTTCATAATTACAGAAGTTTACTTTTTTTCTACTGACCACATTACTCTTAAAAGCACATTGTCAAGTGGTTAAATGACTGCCAAAACATCATTTTCCTAAAAGACTGAAAAGGACGAGTGGTTTCTATATATACACGTCTTAGATTATGAGCCCATAGAGGAACAAGTTAGAAATTAGAGAAAGCTTGACAAATTACGAAAGTCACATTTCAACCGAAGTTATTTAATTTGGAAGAACAATACCTCATGAAGACATACCATCATCAGTATTAACATGTTTTCTACAGTACTTTAATTTCTTAGCAATTGGGATACCATTTTATTTTATTTTTTTACCTTAGCATTTTGGTGCATATGGGTTGTGCAGCTTTTGTATCGAATTTATCAATGTCTTTAATATATCTTGTTACTATACCTTATGGTTCAAATCAAGGTTGGTTTTCTTCACCAATAATCACTACTAAAAATTTTCATATTACATATGAGAATTTGCTTGTAAATTTGTTAAAAAAATTTGCAAAAAAAGAATTTTTCATGCTATTTCTTTTAAGGATCTAGATTGGCAGATAATTTTTTCGTAGATAATTATTTCCTACAAAATTATAAAATTCGTGAGTATTTCCTATAAAATTTGTTGCAAAAAGTGTTTTATACAAAATATTTTGCAAAAGAATTGGCAGCAATTTACCGTAAATTGTTTTTTCATAACAAAGTTTATAAGTATTTCCTACAAAAAAATATTCCAAAACAAAATTGGCAGGAAATATGAATTTTTTTAGTAGTGAATGTTTTTACTTACAAAGAAGTGAGCCTTGTTTTATCAATTCACCACAAGTTATTTTGACATGTGTTACTCTTGTAATGTAGGAGGAAGTCAGACAACAACAATTATCTTGATCATTACTTTCAGCATAGTTGTATCTGGGATATTTTTTGCCTTTTGTTATTATTTGATACGAAGGAAAAGCAGAAAAAATAATAGAGCTATTCTTCAAGAAAATTGTGAGTATGGAAACAATTTACTTTTCTATAAGAATAAAAATGTTTAGAAACATAGTTTAACAATTGAAATATTTTTATTTAGTTGGACAAGAAAGTTCCGCTATAAAGTCATTGCAATTCAACATGTCAATAATTGAAGCAGCAACAAGTAATTTTTCGCAAGAGAACAAAATTGGCAAAGGTGGATTTGGTGAAGTCTATAAGGTATAAGAAATATGTTAAATTTTATTTCTTATATATTTCTATTCTTTATAATAAATACTTATATTAATATTTTTAGGGCACTCTCTTTGATGGGCGATCAATTGCTGTGAAGAGACTCTCAAGAAATTCTAAGCAAGGCATAGAAGAGTTCAAAAATGAAGTTCTATTAATAGCCAAACTTCAACATAGAAATCTAGTGGCATTTATAGGATTTTGTCTCAATGAACAAGAAAAAATACTTATATACGAATATGTGCCCAACAAGAGTCTAGACTACTTTTTATTTGGTAAGATGTTTCTTACCTTATTTTATTTTTTAAAAGTTAACATTAACAACTTATGTATTTGCTATTGTATCACTTACATTTATAATGTTTATTTTTTGTAGATACTAAACTAGAAAAAGTATTGAGGTGGACTGAGCGTCACAAGATCATAGGTGGCATTGCTCGAGGAATTTTATATTTACATGAACATTCTCGACTTAAAGTTATACATCGTGATCTTAAACCTAGTAATGTACTACTAGACGAAAATATGAACCCTAAAATTTCAGATTTTGGACTTGCTAGAATTGTTGAAATAGATCAAGAGGATGGAAGTACAAATAGAATCATTGGAACATAGTAAGTTTTTAATACTCTTTCTTTATCCTTTGCATAATACTTTTAACATTATTTGTAACTTTTTGTTGATTTTGCAGTGGGTATATGTCTCCAGAATATGCTATGTTTGGACAATTCTCTGAAAAATCTGATGTTTATAGTTTTGGTGTTATGATTCTTGAGATTATTAGTGGCAAAAAGAATATAAGTTCACATGAATCACATTGTGTTGCTGATGGTCTTCTAAAATTTGTGAGTGCTAAAATCTTTCTATTTATTTTATTTACTCACTACTCATAAGTAATGTACAAAAATTAATTTATAAGTATGAAAGTGTAATGACACAAACAAATTTGAAAAATTGTTATAGGTTTGGAGACATTGGAGGGATGGAACAACATTGAACACATTGGACCCAAAATTAGAAGAAAATTATTCTAATGTTGAAGTCACGAGATGCATTCAAATTGGTTTATTATGTGTTCAAGAAAATCCAGATGTTAGACCTACAATGGTAACAATTGTTTCATATCTTACTAGCCACTCAATTGAGCTACCATCTCCAGAAGAGCCAATATTTTTCTTAAACCATAGAATGAATCCAATTATTGCACATGAATCAAGTTCAAGCCAAGATGTCAACTCCATACCATCTTCTATCAATGACATGTCTAAAAGTGAATTTTATCCTCGATAATTGATTTTTTTATTCATTATTATATTTTGTGTTTTAATGTACAATACAATATCACTTGAAACTATGTTAGAGTTGAAATTGTGAAGGTTGATTTTAGGATGTACATCTTCTTTGATTAAGTAAGGTTTTTTTGTCAAGAGACTTCAAATTTATTCCTTTATAGATTATAACTTTCTTTATTGGATTGGTTTAAGTTGGCATGTGACATGCCTTGTGCTGATTTTATATTTTATTATTAAAGTAATAAAACTCGTTATACCACTTGTAAAATTTGGTGAATAATTTGTTAAAAAAATAAATTTAATTTAGACTACAAAACAAGGATAAAACATTATGATCCTCATATATAATATTACTACTTATTAATAGATATTGTGATCCTCACTTAAAATAATTATGATCCTCATATATAATATTATTACTCATTAATATATATATTGTGATCCTCACTTAAAATAAAGTGATCATAATGTGAATGTGCAATATCATCCTAGCAAATTGAAATGAAAATACAATGATAATCGAAGTATATCCTAAATTGTAACATACTTTTTGATTCCTTATAATGCCCAAGGTTTGGAGTTTCTTGTGAATTAATTGTCCTTCCTTCTAAATAACTCTAATTTGATCAATATCCACTTAAATAAATGAGACAAGTCAACTTTACTACCTATTTTTCACATATTAGAGAAGTTTAAAATCCCAAACAAATTTCTCATATGTGATTTGTTCTTGATAATGCCTAAGTTATCTTATGAACTCCATTATCATTAACATGAATATTGCTAACTCTAACAACATAACAAAATAAAAATTTACTGCCCAATGGTACTTCACATTAGTATACTTAGATTATGAATAGAAAGTTGAATTATTGTGAAGACAATTTTTAAATAACACTTTGATTCACTATAAATAGTAGGTACTTGTGCAAATATTTCTTCGCCTATAACATCTCCTTACATACAAAATTACACATCTTTGCATCTTTGATTGTCATGTCACAACTCTCCTTGCAAGAATAATGAAATAGTCCACACGGACTTTCTAAAATTAATGTCTATAATCATATGTCAATTTAAGTATCCTACGAAATAGGCTTATCATCATCATAAACAATCTCATATTAACATCACCGTGAAGATACTCAAAACCCATTTCATAGTATTTCAATGTTTTCTACTTATGTTTGTAAAAAAAAAAATATACTCACATTATCATGATACAATCAATAAATTTCTATTAAATTCATCAATGTGTTATATTTAGTTTTATGTACATCATTAATTTAGAAAAACACCACAAAGTAAAACAATACTAGCTTCTCATACTTGACAAGGTGGTTCAACGGGCCCAAACACAACATCAACAGACTCAAGGAACACCAAAACACCTTTAGCTTCACAAGACGTTCTATCTATACCTAGGAACAACACAAAAACGATCAAGACCTACTATTATGATCACTGACCAACAAAGACTCATATTGATGATTAAAACGTCACATGCAACCAAAGCATGGTCACATGCAACCAACGTATCGTTGCATGCAAGCCAGAACATAGAAGACCCACAAGAAAACGAGTAGAAGTTCAACTTACACAATTGAAGAAATTGATCAGATAGAAAGGAAGAGCTCGCCAAGAGGATCACCCTAGCGGTCTCCGATCTTCAAACAAATGAACCGGAGGTGAGAACTTCTAGACAGAAGTCAGAGAACTTTAGAGTAGTGATTTCTAGAGAAATTGTATGTTTTAAAATAATGAAATTCGTTTATAACAAAACTATTTATATTAAAAATAATTAATATTAAAATATTCGAATTCCACTATTTTTAGGCCACTATCAATTCTAAAACACTATTTTCTAGGGTTTTATAGGGTTTTACAAAAGAACTTAAAATTTTATTTGTTATTATCTAATATTATATTCTATTTTTCATCATCTAATAGTTTAAACAAATTATAAACTTATTTATTTGTTTTTTTATTGTAAAAAAATAGAAAGAGATTTTTTAGTCACTAAGCTCATTTTAGATGCCGATAAAAAAAAAGAAGCCCATTTTATATATTAAATTAAAAAATGTTACAGACTTTTTTTCCTCTAACAACATAATTAAACTTTTCATTTATTGATTATTAGAATTAGTAATATTAACCAATATTTTATAAATAATAAAAAATATAAGTAAAATTGATTTTTATTAAATAATAATACAGTTAAGTTTATTTTAAATTATGAAATATTAGCAAACTTAAAATAAATAGTTTCACAATTTACCCTAAATTTTAATAGTAATAATAAAATATATTAAAACATTTAATTGTTGACAGACGCTATGCTTAATTATTATTTTCAAAACATTTTTTAATATAAGAACGAATTTTGATTTTAAAAAAGCAACAAGTTGTGCCAACAAAATGTCTCCCGCGAAAACGAAATCCCCGATCCATCTGAAAATGGTCGTGCTTGCGAAAAACCAAATCCCTAATCAATATTATTAGGATTAAATAAGTTTTTAGTCCTTGAACTTTGACTTAAAATTGAAATTCGTCCTTGGTCAAAACTTTGATAAATTTTGGTTCTTAAATTTTAAAAAGGAATGAATATAATCCTTTTAACCCAATTTTATTAATATCGGAGTTGTTTATGTAGTTTGACACATTTTTAGCTCAATATTTATTCAGAAATGCGTTCAAAACCTCAAAAAAAGTTAACATTTTAGCTCATTTTTAAAGTTTAAAAACCAAAATTTATCAAAATTTTGACCAAAACGAATTTCAATTTTGAGTAAAAGTTCCGAGACTAAAACAATACTTAATCCATATCGCTGCGATGAATTCCCAACTCCCCCAAAAGCATTCGTTCTCTGAAAACGCTTCTGAAAGGCCATCACTATCAAACAATGAGCTTGTCGTCGCTGTTGCCAAATCTCTGAAAATTTAGGTGAATGTATTTGTAACTGTTGAAGATAATCCTGCCTAAGTATATCCTATTATAGTAGATAAGAAAAATAATCTTTGACATCTAAAACCCAAGGGTAATATGGTAGGTTTTTTTTTTTTTTTTTTTTAATTGCAAAGAAACAGAAAAGAAGTGAAAATAATGGGTGTGGTGTGTTGGGTGTCAATGAACTCGGTAGATAAATCATTATCCATAAAAACTATTCATGTAGTTTGTTAAGAAATCACTTAGTGGAATGTTTATCTTGTTTGGAGTTTCCTTTCTTTCTCCTTGCAGTTATGAATGGTTTTGTAGTTTGTTTAAAATAGCTAAAACATGTTCCTTGTGATTTGGAGTTGGTACATATATGTGTAAAGCTGTTGAGCTGAGATGCTTGAAGGGTACTCTGTGTAGGTTGAGACAGTGCCATTTAGTTTGTTGATTCCTTTGGTGGCTTGGGTGCACCTTTCTGGTTTAGGCGATGTCTGCCTTTAGCACCTTATTGATAAAATTAAGAACTTCTAAACCTAGCTTGTTATGGTGCCTTTGGTGCCTTGGGTGCACCTCTTTTTTTTTTTTTTTTTAATAACAATTGATATGCTAATGTTTTAATGTTAATTCAATTTTTCATAGTGTATTTGTTCCATCAATCTATAGTTGATGGAAAATCAAAATTTAAGCAACCATGCAGAAACCCATGTTGAGAAAATTGAAGGGTACTAATGACGGTGAAGTTTTAAGTATGAACACTTCTAGCATTTGTTCCTGATGTTGAGTTCTCATGTCTATAAAAACATAGATGGGGTTGGGGTAACTGCATCAAGCTTTGGGTCTTCTTTTTGTTTAATGTTGAGATTTATATTTTTGTTTGGGAGTTCTTATTTTCAGGAGCTAAGCTTTTATACTTCTCACACCTCTTCCTTTTTAACTATATCAGCTTTATTCCATTTTTTCTCCAGTACTTCTCAATCTAAGAAGTGAGTTCTTTCTTATTACCACTGCCAACATATTATCCCCATCATTGCATTTTCATTAATGGTTGGTCTTTACGCTGAATACAAGTAGATTTTTGTGTTTATTTATAGTTGAATACTTCATTTTACTTAGTGTAGTGGATCTGGTGTTTTTCATTCATTGAAGGATTATAACAAATATTTCAAGGGCGCAGGCAACTTGCTTTGCATAACTGGGTGCTTCTTTGTTTATCTATTTTTGTGCCATGTGATTATTGTTTAATGATGTGATTTAGAGATTTTTTTCTTTATCTAATTTTTTATACGCCTGTGATGTATTTGCATCTTAGTAGTAGGATCTTATGATTCAAGTTATAATCCTGAGTTATTAATTTTCAGCCCTCCCGATCCTAGATAGAATCTGAAGTTTAACAACATTGCAGCCAACAATCCTAACAACTGATCAATTGGTTGGTGTTTTAAATTACAGCTTTTGATCTATGGAAAACAAGACATGGGGATGTTCTTCAAGTGAAGATAGTGATGATGAGGTCTATTTGCAAAATCCAAGTGATGAAGAGGAGCTTGGCTTCTCATCTGGTTCTATACCCAAGTTGCAGTTCAGGTCAAACATCTTAACATTGTAAATTAGTACTTACTAGTAAAGACATCTCTGTTTATTACCTGTTGATGGAAGTCTATTTAATCACGTACAACATGTATCTTCTGCTAGGGGTCATCCACCATCTAGAACAGAGATTGAAGCCCTTCAGAAACAATGTGGTGGCATTCCTTTGAAAATCTGCCTGGTCACTGAGGGAAGGGTCAGTTTCTTTTCCTTTGACAAGGTGGAACTTGCTGTGCTACCCTGAACTTCTGCAGTGGTTTTAGAATATTTGAAATCCATAGTCAGTGTTTTGCTTTGGTTTGTTATGTAGTTTGTAAATATAGATGAATGCGATGTGCGTTGGTGGTTGCAAGTTGCGATGTTGAGAGTCTGGTTCTGTGTAGACAACAATTGTTACTATCTTATGTATGAACACGTTCGACACTTTTGTCTGTTTATGCCCCAAACATCTTTTTTATATTTCTGTGATGATGATTCTTTTAGGATAGAGAATTCTTATTTTAATAAAAAAGATACTTTGAATTTTCGTATTAGGAATGTCTGTGTTCTTCTTGATAGATGAGTTCCGCTCGTGAAACCTTGAGAAGCCTTTAACAAATATTTACGAATTTATTGCTACACTTTAATAATATGCTGATTCATGATTCTTACTTTTCTATTATAAAATGGTTTTCAAGTTCCACTCAGACTTTTTCGTTTAGAGTTTTCTCATTGATTAAGGTATTATATATTAACCCTTATTTGGTGGATATTGAGTTAGAAGATAGTAATGGACATGTTAATAAGAGTAGGAACGATTTAATCATATGGAAAGTTAGAGGTAAGTATACAGAGATAATAAAATCAAAGGAAAGAATATAATATATAAAGTGAGATAATTAAGTTGCAAGTAATGGTATAATGCTCAAACTAAGATTTTTTACATACAAATTTGAGATATGTTTAGATCATTAAATACATTGAGAGTCTAATATGTACTAATAGTTTATTTGTCTATCTTCGTTAACATGTGATTAAATCATCTAATACATACATTAAGAGTTCATTTGTCTATATTCCTTGAATTAGATCATCAGATGTAGTGCTTTTGTTCTTTTGGAAGGTTACATCTCGGATTGTTGAATCATAATATAAATTTAGAAGACAATTCCGCATATAAATTACATTTTAAATAACTTAATTAAAAGTTTAATCACTGAAATTTAAAACATTACTTTGTCAACTGTTTAGCATAAAAAATATTAATTTATTTTAGCGGGACAGGTTACAATTTTAACCCTGTTTTGCCATCCTTCAATTCTAGACATATTAAACATCCATATTTCATAATTGTTAATCCAGGTGAAATTTTAGTTCCATCCAAGTTCAAGTGAATTTGGAATTGAGGAAAATTCATTAACTGAATTGTTAAATATAATTTTTTTTCTATAAATTTTGTTACAAAACATAATAAAAAAACGTTATAAGATTAATAAATTAAGATTATCATTATTTTAAACTAGCGTTAACTTTTTCATGTTTAATTAGTATCATATTCTGAAATTCGTACTTTAAAAAAACTGATAAAACTATTACAATTTACTTATTCACTTCTAGAAAAAAGTAATGTCACGTCGATGATTTAATCTAAATTTTCATTGTAATTTAAAAATAATTTTTATTAACAATTACATTAAAATAAAAAAGTATATATATATATATATATATATATATATATATATATTACTAATTTAAAAAATCAAATCATTTGTTTTTTTAACATTGTTTGAATTCGATTTTGATAAAAATTTATAGACAGAGTATAGACAATAATTTACTTTTTAAATTGACATAGAAATATAATTCTTGTTTTAAATTATCAAAAAATTTAATTTAAACATTTTATATTAAGTTTTTAAATCCTTAATTTTATAATTTATTTTTTAGACATTTATTTAATTTTTTTTAACATTATTATTTGATTTTTCTAAATATTATTTCAGATGTTTATATAATTATATATTTTTATATTTGATATTGAAAAAAATGTATACTAATTTAATATTAAATATTTGATAATGTTATTTTATTTATTATAATTTTTATTTCTTAAAAAATTGTAATTACTATTTGAAATACAAAATGAATGGATATGGGTGTAAGTAAGTACCATCTATTATCAAATGAAAACGAAACAAAAGATTATATTTAAAAAACAAAAAAACAAAGATGAATGAAAAAAAAATTAAAAATAAAGATGAGATAATGAGCCCTCCGTTGACATTCTACTCATCTTCAATATTTCCAACACAAGACATTACATTATTTGGTTCATTGCACCTTCGAATGATGTCAATATATTTGACTCCACTACAATTTTTCCAGCAGATTGATGAATTCTCCAATAAAACTATTGGATTTTAAATTCTGTTGGTAAATGACTTCAACTAGGATCCAAAATGCGTCACTTCTCAACAACACACTTTTCATTTTAGTTGTTAAATTTTAAAACTTCAATACATCATAAATATCAATCATTTCAAACAATCAATTCTTAATGCAAAGATCAAGACTAAAACCCTACATTTATAACTGATGACTAATTCCAATTGAAATTTTTATATTCTAAATATGAAATTATTGATGGGTATTTTATTATTTTTTTTTCGATGAAGCTTATTAGGAAGATATTATATATAAATGACATGAGTTAATCTACATATAAATTATTAATATCATTTTTAGTCCAACATTTTAAAATATTAAATTTATGAGTTTTTTTATATGATGTTTACATTTGTTATTTTTATCAAATGTGAAATTTAGACAAACATTTTAATTGTATTCAATACGCTATTCTTTTCAAATTGAAAATCATAATATATCAAAATCTATAATAGTAATATATTGATGTAAAAAACTATTTTGCATTTTTAATTTTTTAATTACACAATTTATTGTAATACTTTCCCTATGTTATACTCCATTGTCATAAATTTTTACTATTAAAAATAATTATCTTTCATTAATTGTCAAGTTCTTCCCATTGTCGAAATATATTTTTTCATACTAATATTATGTAAACTTATAGATGACGATGCGCTTTTCTTTTGTCATATTATTATGTCACATATACTTTGACATAGTTATCACTTTCCATCAAAAGAATACTACGTGTCTGTGTTTTTTTTTTAAATTTTATTAACTATTCAAACTTAAATATTGATTTTTACATTGTGACAACCTAAGTCTACCTGTTTTTATTCTTTTATATATATATATATATATATATATATATATATATATATATATATATATATATATATATATATCTTTTCACTTTTATATATAAAAATGAAAAGAAAGACATTGCTGGTATTTTTATAATTATTTTATTACAATTAAATACTGGTGTGTATATTAATTTAAATTTAATAATTTCTAATATATATTTCTTTGTATAGTTTATTTGTTTTTATGTTATATTGTTTAAATGTAACATGTTATTATTTGAAGACTGCTACCAAATATTGGTGTGAAAGACATTGTTTGTACTGTTATCTAAACTGAAAGTTCTAAGTAGATATGTTCCTGTTTGTGGGAAACCGGTAGAGACACATAAGTTTCGTTAGTTAGAGATCGATTTGATAGTTAATTAGTTAAATAATTGTTATATATCCTCATCGTTCTAAAATACAAAACATCATCGTCCCAACACATTACTTTTCATCCCACGTACAACGTGAAATGAACACTTATATTTTTCATACATGCTTTGACATTTTCCATGGAGACATTTTCAACGCATGATGTTCAAAAAATTGTAACAATTTCAGATGATCACAAACGGGATGAGTGGTTGACTTTGACTATACCAGTTCATTGACTTGCTAATGCATACAGATACCAATCCCGGAAGTTATACATCAACTAAAAATAAGTCTAATGAGTTAAAATTAAATTCCACTTTTAATATGGTATCAAAGTCAAATTAGAACATATCCTAGCGAACTTTTTTGAACATTATATTTCACCCGTTATCGGACCATTAACGGATCACTCACTAATTTTTAGTACCACGCACGAAATGAATATACCTCGGTGTGAGGAGTGTATTGGAAGTCCTACATCAATTAGAGATAATATTAATTCACAATATATATATATATATATATATATATATATATATATATATATATAAATGGGTGAAATACTTATTTTAGAAACTAATTTATGGGGTTCTTATAATCTACTTCTAACGAATCCCTTGCACTATTTCCGAAGTTTCAACTTCACCTATTTTCCATTACAAAAGAGAAGAAAACCTGAGCACTTAATATCAGAAACCACCCATCCCTGAACACGAACAGAACCATGGCTTCCAACAACCTCGTCTTTCTTATCTTTAGTTGTACCTTTGTTATTACCTTGTTGAACTTCCCAACCACGAAAGCACAGAACGAGGACAGGGTTTACTTTGAGTACCAAAACTGTAGTCCAAACAGAACATCTTCTACCAGCGCATATCAAAACAACTTGATAACCCTTCTCTCTTCCTTCACTTCCAACGCATCTGCAACGTTATTCTACAACACCACCATCCTCAGCAGAAACAACACGGTGTATGGTTTGTTCATGTGTAGGGGTGACATACCCTTACGCCTGTGCAAAGAATGCGTGGCCAACGCAACCGAGAAGTTATCTACAGACCCAGAATGTAAGAACTCCGTAGAGGCTGTGATGTGGTACGCTGAATGCAAGCTTCGGTATTCCAATGTGCCTTTCTTCTCCGTCGTGGCCACGTCTCCAGGAATTTTTCTTGTCAGCCCTAGCGATGTCACCACCAACTCCACAATCAGCTTCATGATCTTCTTGCGCGACGCAATGAACCGAACTGCAGAAGCAGCAGCGGTTTCGGATGCGAGGTTCTCGACAAAGGAAACAAACTTGTCTCATTCTCAGACTGTTTATACTCTCGCTCAGTGCACGCAAGATTTGTCTCCGCAGAACTGCAGAACTTGTCTTGCAGAAGCAATAAAAGATCTTCCAACGTGCTGTGATGGAAAACAAGGAGGGAGAGTTGTGTTTCCGAGTTGTAACATTTGGTACGAGATGTACCTTTTCTATGGCCTCATCACTGATAATCCACCACAAAGACTCGCTCCATCATCAGGTTTTTCTTCTTCATCTTCATCTTCTTGTGGTCGTGGTGTTGAAATATAGCACTAGAAAGAGGATAGAGGTAATTTCTTTTCTTTACTTTTGAACAAAGACTTCTTCAGATACGTGAAAAATCGCACTTAGCTTCATAGGTTTTTACATATCATTCGCCATGCTCCATGCAAAAGAGAAAAAACAAAACTCATCACCTCTCATCAATTTGCACCTCATATTTCCCTAATTAGTTTAAATCACTTTTCAAGAAAGCATGTTATGAATTGGAAAATTATTTTTCATAAACTTTTAATAATGTAAACGTGCCAACTTCTTATTAAATGAAAAAAAGTTTGACGTGAAAAAAAAAAAAGAGAAAAATTTGATATAGTTTGAAAAGAAAATTTTGTCAAAATTTATAAGAAAAAAAAATAAAAAATCAAGGTATCATTTGTGAATCGGGTGAATATTCATTACATGGACTGCAAAGGTATTGTTTTTAAGTTTTGATCTGCTGCAGCTGGTCGAAAAAATAAGACTTGGAAAAGATCCCTGAGCAAAGGTGGTGAAGTCCAACATTTGAAATAAATTTTGTGCTATTTTATTTTGTTCTATAGATGTCTAAAAAAACAATTGAATGTGCAAATAATTGTTCAAAGAAATTGGTAAAATAATTCCAATCATTTTCGTTGTTTTTTTTTTCATTTTGATATAAAAGTATTATAATTTTCTTTAGACTTAATTGTATTTTAATTAGTAAAAACAAAATGAGATAATTGAATTATCCTGACACATATATACAAAAACGATCAAAAAATAAAAACCCTACTAATACAGTAAATTTCAAACAACCAATAAACTTTGGGTAAAAACACATTTTTCATAAAAGAATAAATTAATTGAGGAATAAAATCTTCAAAACATTTCCCTTTTTATTGACTTACATAGGAAGGTCCCATATCTTTGAAATTATGAAGGGTTAACCCGAAGCCTTTTTTGTCTTTGTTTCCTCGCATTTTTTTATCAGCAAAAATATTATATATATATATATATATATATATATATATATATATATATATATATAAATAAGGGTCCTTGGATGTAGAGACAAAACTGTGGACGAGTCATGTGGATCAGTTCACAAGAAAAAAATGTAGGACGGATTAAGTATTTAACGAGCTTAAGCCCGTTTCGCATAACTCACATTTGCGTGGGTCAAGGACGGGTTGGTCCGCATTGGCCACCACACTCCGCATTGATTTAAATTTCTAAAATTTAGCCGCACCACCACAACACGGTCGTGTGTATTTTTTTTTAAGCAACTTGCTCATTCACATTTTTTTCTCCAGTCCATCCAAAATGACCTCAGTCATATTCGTGTTCATTTCATCCAAAAATAGTTTTCTCGTTCGTATTTCTTTCTTATTTTAGTGCAGTTCAAAACCATTTCTATTTTTAGTAGGCTTGTACATAAAAATTTTATAAATTATAAAATTATGAATATTACTTATTTTAAGAAATAGACTTATAGAAATTATTATTTCTACTAATTTAATTAAATAAGAATAAAGTTATTAAAATTCTTATGTGGATCACGATCTAGTCTGTAGATCTAGATCCGCGTGCCAAACGTTATGCAAGACGAGTCAATGAGGTGTTGTTTTGTGAATAATGTGTATTATAGGATTTTTTTTTGAATTATTAGGGTTTTTGGAATAACAAAAATTATGAACAATTTGTTTAAAAAATGGATAGGGTTTTTAACAATTCATTTTTTTGCTTGCTATCAATATATCATGACCTAATATCATGTTAATATTTTTTTAATACAGGAAAAGGTCTATCACGAACTATTATCTTGATTCTTATTTTCGCTATTGCTTTGGTGGGACTACTTTTTGGCATTTGTTGTTATATTTTGATGCGAAGAAAAACAAGAAAGAGTAATAACATTATACTTATAGAAAATCGTAAGTATGGTAAAGAAAAATAAACTCTAATACCTACTTTTCATTTAGAAGACTTAATGAAGTTCCAAACTTGGATTAATGATTGAAGTTCTTTTTAGTTGGACTTGGAAGTTCTACTATAGAGTCATTGCAATTCAGTTTGGCAATAATTGAAGTAGCAACAAACAACTTTGCAGATGACAATAAGATAGGCAAAGGAGGATTTGGAGAAGTTTACAAGGTAACAAAAATTGTTATTCTTGTTTATTATATGCTCTTACTTTTAACTTTAATAATTATCTATTTTTTTAGGGTATTCTTATTGATGGAACATCTATAGCCGTAAAAAGACTTTCAAGAAACTCTAAACAAGGTTTAGAGGAGTTCAAAAATGAAGTTATGTTGATAGCCAAACTCCAACATAGAAATTTAGTAGCTTTCAAGGGATTTTGTCTTGATGAGGAAGAGAAAATACTTATCTATGAATACGTACCAAACAAGAGTTTGGACTACTTCTTATTTGGTTTGATTCTTTTCATCCATCCTTGGTTTCTTTTAAGTTTAACATGTATGTATTACATATTTAAGATATTTAATATATTGTGTTTTAAACATTCAAGGATTTGATTATGTTTTAAACCCTCAAGATATATCACTTAATTTTCTCAGATAACGAATATTCTTGTAGATACTAAACAAGAAGATTGTTTGACTTGGTCTGAGCGTTACAAAATCATAGAAGGGATTGCTAAAGGAATTCTATATTTACACGACCATTCTCGACTTAAAGTAATACATCGTGATCTTAAACCTAGTAATGTATTATTAGATGAAAATATGGATCCAAAAATTTCAGATTTTGGACTTGCTAGAATTGTTGAAAAAGACCAACAAGAAGGAAGTACAAAGAGAATTATTGGAACATAGTAAGTTTTGAATATCCATTCTTACATTTATCATCCCTTAACAACATGTTTATGATTATTTGTCATTTTTTCTAATTTTGCAGTGGTTATATGTCTCCAGAGTATGCTATGTTTGGACAATTTTCTGAGAAATCAGATGTTTACAGTTTTGGAGTTATGATTCTCGAAATTATTAGTGGGAAAAAGAACATGGGTTCATATGAACCACATCGTATTGTTAATTATCTTTTAAATTTTGTGAGTATAATATCCTTTTTTCCATATTTTTATTTTATTATCATTTATGCTTGTTGAATAAATGTGATTAGTTAACAATTTAAAAGGTGTAATGATTTGGCTAAGCTTACTGGTTGTTACAGGTTTGGGAGCACTGGAGGGATGAAACACCATTGAGTACATTAGATCCAAAGTTAAAAGGAAATCATTCTAATATTGAAGTCATTAGATGTGTTAAGATTGGTTTATTATGTGTTCAAGAAAATCCAGATGCTAGACCTACAATGTTGACAATTGTCTCATATCTTAATGGTCACTTAGTTGAATTGCCTTCTCCCCTAGAACCAACATTTTCTTTGGATCGAAGAACGAATCCAACTAATTCACAGAACCCAAGCTTGAGACAATTTGCTAACAATTTCATATCAGGCTCAATCAATGAGATGTCTATAAGTAAATTTTATCCTCGATAATTTTATGTTGAATGTTATCTATATCTATTTTGTTGAATCATATTATATTATTTGGCACTTAAATATCATACCTATCAAATTATAACTAAGTGTGTTCTCGTATTGTATTAAACTTTTGGTTTTAACTTCACTTTTCCATTATCTATTATATATTTTTATAGTGACAAATGGTATGTTATGCTTAAGTTAATTTTATAATGAGTATAACTTTTAGTTTATCATTTTTAAAGTTGAATTTGCTTACAATCACATTAATATATACACTTTTTGTGACATTCCAAGAATATCTTAACTCATATCATAGTACATGAATACCTTATAAAAAAAAATTCTAAAGATTATTCACTACAAATTCTTGAAAATTGGAATTCTTTATTTCATACAATAAACATATATAATTCATCATCTCTTAGGGTGTGTTCTTTTGTGGGTGATGATTTGAGGGAGAGGGAGATGATTGATTTGGATTAATTAGAAGGTGATATTTATGTTGTTCTTTTTTATGGATTTGAGGGTGATATTGGAGTGAATTTGAAAATAATTTTTATGAAAGTTTATGAAGGATTTGACCGATGTGACTAAAAATAAATAAATTTAATAGATGAAAATGTAGAATGACCTAATTGTCCTTGGTGTTAAAAAAGTATAATAAAATGATATTTAGATTAGTTGTAATTAGTTTCTCATATATTATTATCAATAAAAATATTTTAAATATTTTTTAATTGAAAAAAAATTATATTAAAATATAGTTGATTTAGAAAATTTAATATTTTAATTTAAAAGAAAAACATTTCCAACAACACCATTAATAAAAAGTCAACTCCAAGCATGACATAATATATAAGAAGTACACACATGACAACATACAATATGATGAATGATACAATCAAAGTCAAGCCTCTCTACTCATATAAGTTTGCAACCTATTCCAACGATTTTCTACCGGTATCTCCATAAGACGTCTGGTATGAAGTGGATGTGAACAAAGAAAGTCGTAGCACTCTCTTAATAAGTTGTCATCTGAAATGTTCATGGTTCTTAGTAACTCAGAAATTTGGTCTCCTCTATATTGAGCTGAAGGTGTTCTAAGAACTAGGTTGTATTGGTCATTAAGTAGTGCATTGCGTCGTTCAATAGCTACAAGTTGGCGGTTAATAGCTACAAGCATTCGTCGATCAAGAACATTTGTTTTCTCAAGTAACTCCAGTATTTTGGAATCCATCTGATTTAAATACACATAAGAGTCAATTAAAATAAAAATGATAAACACATAATACAAGATGAATATAATTTCAATTCATTCAATTATATGAATAATTTCTGTAAAGTATCAGCTAACTCAATACTCAACTTTTTAATTCCTTGTTTTTATGTTCTAGGATTGTTCTTTAAATATTCATTTTTACTTTACAGGGGCATAATTATTCATATTTATGAACTTTCTTTAAATAATTATTACAAATTTCTTATATCTATATTAAAAGCATAAAAGCATGTTTTCTTATACCTAACCACCAACCACAGCGAGCCATTTCTTATATATATATATATATATATATATATATATATATATATATATATATATATATATATATATATTAAAAACATGAGTTTTGTATAGCTTACCACCAACCACAACGAACCATTTATTATATCTATATTAAGCATGCGTTTCTTATAGCTAACCACCAACCACAAACCAATTCTTATATCTATATTAAAAGCATGTGTTTCTTATAGCTAACCACAACGAACCCGTTCAAGAATGGACACCAAGACACCAAAAAAAATCCAATACGCATAAATATTCAACTCATCGCTGCAGCAATTCACCACTTTCAAACCCACTTTAACTCACCGCTGCACCACGTCCAAACTTCGGAACCCACTTCAACTCGTTGCTGCTCCAACAACGATGGCTCCTCCTCCCGCTGTCGTGAAGTCGTTCACCAACCAAAACGCGTATGAGTTCCTACCACACAAATGCAGATCAGGGAAATGGAATAGATTCCAAAAAAAAAAAGAACCGGTTAAATAGGATGGTACAATGGGTTGGAATCAGATCCAGAAAAATGTTAACAGGTTCCATTCTAGCTGCGAAAACAACCACAAAAATAGATCTGATTCCAGAAACAAATATGGATTCACCACTACGTCAACACTGGACTACTGCACTGTGAACTGTCCGACGAGCCGTCAACCTCCTCGTGTTGGCCACCGTCCGTCTTCTCAACAACCAATGGTGATGGAAAGGTACCAAGTGCATCATAGTATTCAAATGAATATAAAGAAACGAAAGATGCAAGACAATGGTATTCAAACGAAGAGAAAGAAAGGAAAAATGCATGGGAGTGGTAGGGAAAAAGCTCACCTCCTACAGCTGAAGTGCACACTGTCCGCGAGAGTCCCAAAGTTCTTCCCAATTCATACAAATATAATACACCAATTGTGTTCAAACTTATTAATGATAATCGAATGCTTCATTCAAGACGCTCAATGGTCAAAACAGGTAAGGAATCTATCTTGTTCATGCATCAGGAATCTGAATCTGCATTGTACTTCTCTTCGTTTGAATTACACAACTCCTGGAAAGCCATGGTTAATTTATTTGAAATAAAATATTGAGGGTAATTATGTAAAATGGCCCTGGATCACTCTAATATCTTCATCTCAGAGGGATGCGAGCAATCCATTGATCCCTCAAATCATCGCTCTGCATCGCTTCCGTATCTTTGGAAAAGAACACGAATAATCTTGCAAATCAACGCTTGCCATTCTTTTTCTTTTTGAATAGTAAATTCATGGAAAATAACACACGCTTAAAGATGAACTCTTTGATAGTTTACCAAATGTTGAGTTTAAAGAACATTATGTGTCCATGTGTGCTCTTCTCTCCTCCTCCCCAAACTCCTCACAACTTCTCCTTGTAGTTGCCACTGCTTCCTCTCTTTTAAATCACATTATCCCTCTCAAAAACAAAATAATGCAACAAAACAATGTGAATCTTAGTGGAATCAAGAAAATGGGTGGAACTCCGATTATTTAGAATTACTCCTGCATTTGAAAAAGGCTTTTAAGGAACCAAGTAGCTTTGAGAAATTCCATTACGATCATTTCATCTCTTCTAATACAATTAATATGATTCGAAAATCTGGAATAATGCTTGATGTAATGACCGATTCATGGAGAACATACTTTTGTCTATTGGAAAACCTCACAACTATAAACAACTTTTTTGTTTTATTTTTTTTATTTTCTTTATTGTAACGGATGATATGGACTTGGCATACTACAAGAAACTCTTAAATAATGACTAATTTTAGTGATAAAAAATAATTAATCACTATAGTGACTAATTTTGATTACAATTTATAAACGAAAAAGTATTGATAGCTAAAATAATTACTAAATTGGTCACCACAGTAAATTAGTCTCTAAATTAATTATTAATATTAGTTATCAAGGTTTTGATCACCAATTTATAAACTATTTTAGTTACCAATAATTTTTTAATTTATAAATTAATTTTAAATTGGTCATTATGATTAATTATTTTTTTTATTAAAATTTATTATTATTTAACAATTTTGACATAATATCATTTCGAAATGTCTATTATAGACGAATTGCAATGGATGTGATGCATGAATCATACTTACAAATCGAAAGGATGACCGCGAATTTATTGTGCAACATGAATAAAAAAAATAGAATAACTTTCATATTTACATAAACCCCAAAATAACCCTATCCTCATTTAAAATTAAAACTGCACCATCTCCTAAACTACCTTTTCCATAACAACAAACAAGAGTTAATCATGCTTAATAATACTAATATTAATTATAATGTTAAAATTTTATAATATTAATTACCAAGTTTAATAATTGTGAAAGAATAGTAGTAAGATTGATAATAATAATAATATTATTATTATTAATAATAGTAACAATGATATGAATGGTAATATTATTAAGGGTTAAATATGTTTTTGTCTCTTAACTTTTTAGTAAATTTTAGAATTAGTTCGTTTCGAAACTTTGGACCAATTTAGTCCTTTATCTTTCGAAATACGTAAATTTAGTCATTTTAATCAAATTTTATTAAGTTTATTTGACATTTCAAGCGTGTTTCGTAATATTATTTGATTTAACATTAAAGCAAAAATGTATCAAACAGTATAAACAACTCAAATACAATCCTAAAATGTGTACGAAAGATTAAATAAACCTAACAAAATTGGATTAAAAGGACTAAATCCACGTATTTTAAAAGATAGAGGACTAAATATGTCCAAAGTTTTAAAATAGACTAATTTCAAGATTCACGAGAAATTAAGAACAAAAACATATTTAATTATATTATTAATTACTTTTATTAGTAATAACAATAATAATAATAACCATAATAATAATTATATTAATAACATCATTAATATTTTTTATTTTTTATTCATTTTAAACATAACGACAATATAGTAATCAATACGTTTTATCTACTAAAACATTTCTTTTACCCATCACATCAGTTAAATTATTCATAAAGTTTTATATTATAGATTTCTACTTCAAAATTTTCGTCCATTTCTTAAAACAAAAAACATCACAGTTTATTAAGCATTCCAAACCTGTTCAACTTTTGTGTAAAGGAGTGAAAAAGAGTGGTATGTGACATAATAAATTCGAGTTTATAAGACAATAATTTCTAGGCACGTTTTCCATAAAGGAGAAAGAAAATTGAGTTACTTAAAAGTTGTTCTTTCAAGTTAGCGACCACAAGTCCAAACAAAACCATCAAAATCGTTAAAGCTGTTCTGTAAATATTCCCATTATTTAAATATGAAGTATATATTACTGTATATAATTAATTTATATTTTGCTTTATACTCATATTTTTATTTTTATAAACAAAGTGACCCTATTCTTTTTTGACTGAATGCTTTTAAAGAAATCTCATTATTTAAACATTAATAATCGTACTGTACACAATTAATTAATTTTATTTATTATTTTTTATATAATTAGGTGAAAAGCACTTTTTTAAAATTAATGTTAATAAGCGGTTGTCAAAAAGAAAAAAAAAGGCGTGGAGAATGACGCTGTTTACCAACCCACGGCAGCATCAAGTAATAGGGCACGCTGATCCGCAATTGAAAATACCGTCGCTATTTTCATGTTTCGCGAATATACCAAACATCTTCACGAATATTCCATATACGTAAAATAAATATTTTAAATTCAATCAATATATAATTAATTTTTTTTTTGAAAAAATACAATTATATATATATATATTTTTTTTTTTGTTTAGATATTTATATATTTATTTTACAAACTAATTTAAAAATAAAGAAAGCAAAACAATATATTATTTAATTAAATATAACTTTAACTGTTTTCGGAACATTCTATCAAGACATTTCTTTATATTGTCAAAGAGAACATTGATCAGAATACCTCTTTTTTTTTCTTTTTTTATAAAAGTTGAAAAAGAATAAAAGTAGATCATTTATTTTTTCTTAAAACGAATTTTTGAGAACGAATTAAGTCTAATTCCTTTTTAATACGACATTAAAATCTTTTTGATGTTAATATTAAGCCTTATCTACATAATGTGTTAATGACGTTATTACGTAATAAATAAAATATAAAATACGAATATTTTATACGAGTTAAGTTAAATATTGTTTTTTTTTATCACTAAATATCTTACTCAATTCACACTAGATTATTTCAATTTAATAAAAGATTACAAAATCCAAGTTTTTTTTTTTATATTAAGAGTGAATTAAATGCAAATCATTTGTAACGTTAAATCCTAATAATCATTTAAAAATCTGAATCTAATCGAATATTAATATATTCTTATAAATATTTTTTATTTTCAATATATTATAAATAAGTCCAACTAAGACTTTTGAACGAAATATTGTAAAAACAATAACTTTTTTCATTAATCTATTTAAATTAAATTATTTATGTATTTCCTTTTTCTTCTCATCTTCTCGTGGTTACTCGTAAACTTCTCTCAGGATTCACGTGCTACCTTTTTTTTTTTTCCATTAAAGTGAAAAAAAAAAAAAAAGAGACTTACAA